>Ga0164318_10001293_pt1 | contig 21979 bp, 13 predicted proteins | sample GuaBasSedimGuay9_FD_113734 | JGI IMG/M metagenome (GOLD analysis project Ga0164318, IMG submission 113734) | Subseafloor sediment microbial communities from Guaymas Basin, Gulf of California, Mexico - Guay9, Core 4571-4, 0-3 cm | ecosystem: Environmental > Aquatic > Marine > Hydrothermal vents... | reverse complement strand
AGATTTTGAAAACGCAGTAAAAAAAGCAACTGACGAAAAAATAAAAGAAGAAAAGTTAAATGAACGATTAGAAGCTATTGCAAAAGCTTCAACTATTTATCCTGATGTATTACAACATTTAGGAGAACTAAGAACTTCAATAGAAAAACTTAATGACACTATTTCTTTAGTGCAAAGCAACCAGAAAGATGCTATGGGAAGATATGAAAATCTCGCTGTAGATTTAAGTGGCGTTTTTGACAAAGTAAGAAGTGCAACTGAAGCTATAGATGAATTAGAAGATAGACTTGTTGATAGAAATAACTCAAATTCATTAATTGAAGTTATAACTAATTTAATAGAAAACCAAAACAAAGAAATGACAGATCAAAATAATAACAAGTCAATTATATCTATATTGAAAAAAAGTATTAACGTGCAATCAACCGTGACATGGATTATGTTATCAGCGTTAACGATATTCACAATAATAGGTAGAATATTTGGTGATTAAAAAAGGACACAATTAAGTGTCCTTTTTTATATTAACTACATTTACTCCAACCACAATCAGGACAAGCAAGACAACCTTCTTGATAAATTAAATTATCGTTTCCACATTCAGGACAGTCGTGAGAGGTTTTAACTTCTTCGCCTTCTTTAATATATTTCTTTAAAACTCTACTTACAGTTCTCTCAAATCCCATAAAGTTTTTATCTTTATTAAGTTGTTCTACTATGAACTGCAATGATACATTGTGTCTAATACTCATAGAGATAAATCTACCTAAAGTTCCATAAACAGAATCAAATGAACTTACAATATCTTCAATATAAGTTTTGTCTTTTCCGTTTTCTACAATAAGAGAATACTTTCCCCTTCCGGATTTTCTAATTATGCCTGATTTGTTTTTATCGAAATCAAATTCTTTATCAACATTTTTTGTGACAAAAATCTCATAAGGTGTATTATTATATTTACCAACAAGAAGAATATATTTATCTCCCTTATAAGTTAATTCATGTACATCACAAGGTAAATCCTTTGGCCTTTTAGGTGTAGTTCTTTCAACTTCAATTTTTTTATCTATCTCTAAAATTCCTTTCATGCTTCCTTCTGGATTAAATGTTGTAAATCCCTTTAATCCATTATCATAAGCGTGTTCAAATAAATTTTTATACTCTTCATAAGTTGTTCCATAAGGAAGATTTAAAGTTTTACTTATACTGTGATCTATATACTTTTGAAATATGATTTGAATATCCATAGCATCATAAACATCAATATTAAAAGTTGTTTTGAAAAACTCTGGAGCATCTCCTGTAAATTCAAACCCATTTTTTTCAAGATATTCTAAATATTTCAACCAAGCATAATCATAAACAGTTTCGGATTTTGTTTCGTCACTCTTTCCTGTTCTGATGTTTCTAACATAACTCAAATTAAAAGCTGGCTCAATACCGGAACTACAATTTTGTCCAATCGACAATGAGGTTGTTCCGGTTGGAGCCACAGTATTCATTGCAATATTTCTTAATCCATGTGTCTTAATAATTGCTTGTAACTTTTTAGGTAATTCTTTAATGAATGGTGATTTAATTAACTCTTCATTAATACACGCAGGGAAAGCACCTTTTTCTTCAGCTAATAAAGCAGAGGTTTTATAAGATTTATTTCTTAAAACTTTACCTATAAGCTCTGAAAGGACTTTTGATTCTTCGCTTCCATAACTCATACGAAGCATAGAAAATACATTTCCAAGCCCTGTAAATCCAAGCCCTATTCTTCTCCACTGCTTAGACATATCTAAAATTTTATCTAATGGATATTCAGTTGCATCTAATACATTATCAAGGAAACGAATCCCAACTTCAACATATTTTTTAAACTCATCTATATCAAAAAATGCATCTGATGTGAAAGCATTTACTACAAACTGTGTAAGGTTTAACGCACTTAAACAACAAAGTGAATAAGGTGGCATTACAATTTCCCCACAAGGATTTACTTCAAAAATCTGGAAACCATACGCTCCGTTGTTCATTCTATTAACTGTATCGAGGTTAAGAATTCCGGGCTCATTATGAGTAAAAGCATTCATTGTCATTAATTTATAAAGATATTTTGCTTTAATTGTTTTATAGACAGTTCCTTCCCAGATTAAATCCCAGTCTGCGTCTGCTTTAACCGCATTCATAAATTTATCAGTAATGCCAACAGAGATATTAAATTGTGTTAATGCTTTATTTTCATCTCCTCTTTTTGCGAGGATAAAATCTTCAATTTCAGGGTGATCTACATTTAAGATACCAATATGTGCAGCTCTTCTACTACCACCTGTTTGAATTACTTTTGCGCTTTCATTAAATACTTTCATAAAAGAAATTACACCTGATGAAACTCCACCAGTTGATAGTCCTGCGTCTTTAGGTCTTAGCTTTGAGAAGTTTAATCCAACTCCTCCACCAGTTCTTGATATTAATGCATCTTCTCTAAGTGAGTTATATATACTTTCAATACTATCTTCTACTGATATTGTATAACAATTATTATAGAAAGGCATTCTCGCATCCGGTCTTGCGTTTGCTAAAATTCTTCCTGCTGGAATAAGTTTTGTTGTTGAAATAGCTTCATAAAACTTATTTTCCCATTTTTCTTTTAGTTGTTCTGTTGGTTCGACACGAGCAATTTCTTTAGCAACCCCTCTAAATACTTCGTCCTCTGTTTCTTCCCCATTTATCATATATTTCTTTTTAAATATTTCACCGCTGATGCTTTGCATCCAATTAAATTTTTCTGACATTCATTCTCCTTTTTAGTGTCTTTAACTTAACGACAGATTAAATTCCTGTTGAGCTAAATCCACCTTCTCCACGAGCTGTGTCATCTAATTTATCTGTTAATGAAAACTCTGCTTGTTCTACTTTTGCCACTACCATCTGGGCAATTCTATCCCCTTTAGAAATAAAGAATTTTTCTTTTCCTAAGTTCTGTAAAATAACTCCAACCTCTCCTCTATAATCAGAATCTATTGTTCCTGGCGCATTAGGAATTGTAATTCCAAATTTTAAAGCCAATCCGGATCTGGGCCTGATTTGTACTTCATATCCTTTAGGAATTGCAAATCTTAATCCTGTTGGTATTACTCTTATATCTCCTGGCAAAATCATATAATCTACTGTCGATTTTAAATCAGCTCCCGCTGATCCCTCTGTTGCATATACAGGAAGATATTCTTCCGCTGTTGTTTCAATATAAATCAAATATATCTCCTTCTTGTTGTATTTTAATAATACCATATTATTCTTTTTTTGTCAAGCTTGAACACTAATACTTACTAAATTAGTGTTAAACTTCCAAAAATTGCAACTACTACTAAGTTGCTTATTATTAACAGGCAAAATATTGCCTGTTGGTTTGGAGAGCAATTTATTGCCTTGTTTGCGCATAAAAAAGGTGATGAGGTCTGTTGAATCCTCATCACCAAAAAAAGGGGGTATATAGTCCGGAGACTATTTATTCTATAAATAAACTGACCACTGAGCGATGATTGTGCTATCGTGTGATTTGAAAATAGGTGCGATATTTCTGGTTGCCCACATTAGACCACCAGGCATTTTCTGATAAGAAGAATATTCTAATTGTGTTGTAGTATCATCATTATCACCATTATCAGCAGGAACAGTATTTCGAAGCAACATAGCTGAATCTGCAAAGAGACCAGCAACTTTTAGTGTATACCCATTATAAGGATAGAATTCACCAGCTTCTTGTTTTGGCATGATAACTGTGAAAGTGATTTTAGATTCAAGATGTTCAGTTCCGGCAATTAATCCCATTTCAAGTTTTGCTTCACTATCTTGCATAAACCTTAAATCTCTTCTTGCGTAAATGAAAGAAGGTTGTCCAATTCCTCTATAAGAACCAGTAGCGAAAAAAGGTGCAGAACCTGTAAGAACAGTAATACCGTTTGTTCCATTATAGGTAGCGTTTTTAATTGCTCCTTTAACTCCAAAACTATCTTCATCTACTGGATTATCTTCATCAGATAAAGCAGCTGAATAAACATCATTTACTGTTCTTGTTTTTGATAGTTCAAAAGCAGCTCCATCCCAGTAGTTTGAATAGAAGTTTTCATCATTAGGATTTGTTATTATAAATTCTTCAAAAGTTGGTTGATCCCAACTTCCATTACTAGCGTTTCCATAACCACCTTGATCTGAACCAGCTCGTTCATCATCACTTACATCCTGCCAACTTCGATATTCAATACCTGTTCCAAACAACATTTTTGTAGGAAAAAATGGATAAACATATCCATCAACAATATTATCATCAAGACCAGCACTTGGTGGATATTCTGCAGTGTTAGGTAGTGACCAATATTTTTCATAACTAGAGTTATCTCCAAGATATTGTTCGTTAGAAATTAATGTTCCATCAACATTTGCTGTATTACTATGATCTAAAGAAACAGGACTTCTTCTGGATCTTGCCCCAAATCCATTTACAACTCGATCTCCATGAGTTGTATAAACTTCACCAGTCATTAAATGCATTGTTGCGTGTTTTGCCCAATTAGTTACAACATTATGTTGTTTGTCGTGGTGGTAGATTTTTCCGTCTTTGTCAAGACCCCAAATTTCTAATTCACCTTTGAATTGCATATTCATATCATCCATATTATTATCCTTACGCTGAGCTTCCGCTTCCAATTCTTTAACAGTTTCAGCTATGTCGTCTTTTAGCAAGTTCTTTCTCCTAATTATCTTTACAACTATTTATGTATTAACCACCAGATGTAGTTGCTGCTCCGGATGTTGTTGCTTGTCCAGATGCTTCAAAATTATAAACTACATCAGTTTCTGCAGAACCACTTGTATCTGCTCCGCCAACCATATCATATTCATATCCTAAATATGAAGTAATTGCAGCTCCGGAAGTTACTGAACCACCAGATGTTTCAAAATTATAAACTACATCAGTTTCTGCAGAACCGGAAGTTGTTGAACCACCACTAGATTCAAAAATATAACCAGAGAGTGTTGATGCAGAGCCACCCATGAAAATTGTTCCACTAGGAGGATTTGCTATATAACTAGCTTGTGTTTCTACTTCACCAAAAGTTATACCACCATGAGATGCAGTATATTCATGACTTTTAATTGTCATGAATATAATATCATTCATGAATTCTGGAACAGCAGCTAATGCAGCATTAGTACTTATAAGAGTAAAATCTTTTGTTGTATCTGGTTTATTTTCTAAATAAGGATAAATCTCAGCAAAACCGTCAATTGGATTTATAACACCGTCATATAATCCAGGAAGTGTCTGGAGAGATGTCATATCGTCCGCTGGCACTGTTACTGGAAGTTCTACAGCAAACTTATCCATATTAAATAAGTCCCAGTCCCAGAGTTCTGTTTCAACTCCATTAACTTCTGCGAGTTTAGCGAGAATATCCGCTGCGAGAGTTGCAATAAACATAGACAACCAATATGAACCCATATCTGGATCGTCATCTGGATCGTCCCACAGATGGCTAGCATCTGTCATTGTCAACATTCCACTAGCGTCATCTTCAAAAGGAGTTACATTAACTACAACTTCTTTTGAAACAAAAATTGGAGTTAGAAAGTTTGTATAAGATTGAATAGTCGCTTCATCTTCTTCTGTTAATCCCTCAAGAATTTCAGAAGAAGATAGTTTACTAATAGAATATTCTATTATATTAGTTTTAAAGAAAGAATAAAAATCTTCATCTTGTAAATCTTTAGTTCCTTCATATTGATCAACACCTAAATATTGTTTAAGCTCATCCTCAGATGCTGTTTCCATGTCTTTATCGAATTGAAGTCCATTTCTAATAGATGTAATTTCATCATCCTTAATTACATAAGGGGTATTCATACCTTTAGGATAACCATCAGTAGGTTTAATTGGAGTTAAATAGTATGCAAACTTAAAATTATTATTTTCTTTTGTGTATGGATTAACAACTTCATTACTATAATAAAATCTTTTATCAAACCAATATTCTATTACATCAATCTCAAAACCAATGAAGTTAAAAAACAATTCAAAAGAATAATTAGTTCCTTTAATTCTATAAACTTCAATGATATTTTTGGTGATCTCTCTAAAAAGTGATTCACCAAGAGATGTATCACCTCTTTCAAAACCAACAAGTTGTGCGATATATTCTAAATATTCTTCTGCGATAACATCTATATCTTGAATTTCAAGAATGTCATCAATAATACCAGCAAATCTATCAAATTGTTTCATAAAAGCTTGCTGCCATAATCGGATTTTATCTTGACTTTGTATTATTTGAGCATCATAGCTTGGAGTAAAAGTTTGAGAATTTTCTAAAAAGAAATGTTTGATTGTTCCATATTTATAAGAATATAAAAGTTGACGATACATATCATCTTCAATTGGATCTACTGATTGATAGAATATGATATCAATTTGATTTCTAATATCATCAATTAATAGAAGCTCAGTGATTGTATTATCTGAAATTTCGACAGAGTTTTCTTCAAAGACGGTTAGAATAGCTTCGTATTGTGCAATTCTTTCGGGTAGTGGAATACCTTCTTCTGTATCAGGTAAATAGAGTCCATAAGATTTAAGTAATTCTATTAAGTCATCATCGTTCTCATATACTTGAACGAGTTTATCGAGTTTATATTGAAATACTCCGGTTGAATTTTCTATAGCCATAATTTACCTTACAATGTAGTATAATTAAATAACAATCCATGAGTTTGTTCTCCACCAGAATCATAAGTATTATCTGACAGAACAAGGATCTCGTCGAAGTCCGCTTCAATTGTTAAGTCCTGATTTGCGTCTGGATCTGGTGGGTCTGGTGCTGGCGTTGGTTCTTCATATAACATATTATTTCCAAAGTATAAAATGTCGATGTATCTAACTCCATTAACGGACAAAACTATTCCAATAAATTCTGACTTATTTACGTTTTGTGAAAGAATTGTATTTTCAAGTGAATAAAAAGTTCTAAGTGCATCCTCTATATTTTGTTTTACTCTTTCTTGTGATGCTGCGGTTGTAATATAAATATTAGCCTGACAGTCAAAGGTTGAAAATATAGGTTTCTTAAAAGAGTTGTCTACACCAGCTATTTTATATTGGTAAAGAACGCTTTGTAAATCATCTTCATCTGTATGAACTCTATATGTATCTTGATCTAAAAATACATGTCTTCTATCACTTACCATATGAGCATTAAACGCAAGGTCTGGAATTGATGTTGTTGTTCCTGTAATTATATGCATATTTATATAACCGAAAAGTTCTTCTGCTGTTAAGCCTGCAATTTCTCCTGCGTCTAAAGGAGGTACTGAATCATATTGAGGTTGAAATAATTGTAAATAATAATCCCCTGTTGGATATGTAATTGTATTTACTCCCGCTGGTTGTCCAAAAATTTCTGCTCCTAATAAAATTGAACCTTCATCATCATAAATTGTAATCTTACCAGTATTAGTTTTATCGTCAACCATAAGAGTTATATATTCTTCTGAAGCTCCAGCTGTAGAATATGTAGCAAAATCAATATTCTTATTTCTTTTTTCGTTTGCTTCTATTTTCCACGCAGAGTTCATAGCGTCTGTTAAAACAGACGCACTTGTAATACTTCCTATATCAACTTTTATCTCAGTGTTATCGTTTATTGCGATTTTCATAAAAGTCCCAGCACCCCAACCTGCATATCCATCTAAATCAATAGAAACGATTGTAGGATAATCTGATTCAGTAAGAATAAGAGTAGGATCTTCTTCAATAACATAAATTGAGTTATCTGTAATTTCATTTCTTGTGAATTTAACTAACATATCTGTTACATCTTCATCTATAATTTCAGCGTTTGGGTTTGTACTTTCTGGATCGAGTTTATAAATTGTATTATAAATTCTTAAAGATGCCATCTTCCACTCTGGGTCAGCTTCGTCAAAATTATCTGTATAATAATTTCCTAATCTGATAGTATCTTGAAATGATTTAATATAGTTGAGATATATATACTGAGGTGAATCTTGGTTGAAATGAATGCTTCCATGCTCGTAAATAAAATCACCAAAGTCTTCTTCATTTGTATCTCTGTAAATAATAGTTAATCTTGTTTGTCCATAACAAACATATTCAGTTACTTCATCTGAATTAAAATCGAGACCAAAAGTTGCGGCAGTTGCATCTCTGGTTGTCGGATTAACTTGAATGATTTTTATGATTGAGTTAGGACCAGCAGTAGGAGAAAGAAGTTTAATATATTTAGGATCACCAGGATCAGTAAGTCCATAATCTTCAATCGATGCAACTAATGAATAATCACCATGATTTACAGGAAGAGTTGTAATTGGAAGTGCCCCGAAAGCCGCTAAAATATCTGTAGAAGTTCCAGTATCTTCAAGAAGAACTGTGCCAGATGCATCTGTTCTACTAATTCTTACGTCATCACAAGCAATATTAATCTGAGAAGGAACAAAAGTTGCTACGAGATTTGCTGCTGCTAATCCAACACCATCAACTGCACCACCCATCACACCAGTTATTGTTAATAAATTATCTGAAGCCCCAGCTTCTACTAAAATTGTTGATGTGATTCCGGTTTCTTCTGATGAAATTCGAACTGCTGTTCCTGCAATCTCTGCGTGAACTCCAATTATCGCTTGATTTGTAAACGCAATATTAATTAATGCTTTTAAGTCCTGTGCTGTTAGTTCTGTATCTCCAACTGCATCAAGAACAATATTTCCTTTATCTACACCATCAACCGTTAAATTAAAATCATAATTTGTAGTATCTGAGACAGTCCAAGGAGCTGTATCGTTAAAATCTTGATAACCACTTGTTCCGGTTGCTTGAAATGAATTATTCATATAAGCTAATAAATCATCATAAGTTTGAGTACTTCCAAGGTCTACTGAAAAATCTACACCACTAACTCTTAATAACCAATTATCATAGTCTTTATCCACAAGAGTATCCATAACAGCTGATGTATCTGGAATCTGAACTCCAAAATCATGATAAGAAAATACTCCATTATAAGCTGCGGCTAATTCTGTATTAATTACGTCGATTATACCATTTATGCCATCAAGAGGAACAAGTTCAAGATTAATTCCACCAACGCTCAAGTCAATAGGCACCTCGCCATGATTATCAATATCAAGGATTAACTGATTTGCGTCAGTTAAATGATCTGTTCCAATATAAACACCTTCTTGTGTGTCTTTTCTTGATACCATATAAGCTTGAATATCTTCTACAATTTCAGGTCTTGGAAGTCCTGAACTGTTATAATCTCCATAAAAATAAGGATCTGCTGCGTCATAAACAAAATGATCTCCAATATTTTCAAGTGTCTGATGAATTTCTGGGTCATAAATTTCGTGAGTTAATGATGCTTTTGCGTCTTCATTAGCAATATAGTTTCCTGGATCGTTAGGATCTTCAATGAAAATACTATCCTTCCAATCTTGAGGAGTTCTGAGAACCATATAGTTGTAAAACTCTCTACCACCCTGGTTATCATAATCATAAACCTGCGTATAAAGAGGAGGATCTTCGTCTTGACCAGGATCGTAAGTTGGAGGATCTTCATCATTAGAATCGTAATGTCCATCAGTTAATGTATTATTATTATATAGGTTTATTATATTACCAAAAGCGCCATCTTTAAAAGCAATTTTTTCGTTGAAGTAATTTTCAAGATTAAAAGTTCCCCAGTTGGCATATTTATATTTAGAAGTAGGAATTTCTTCCCATCCAGATTTTTTCATAATAATAAAGTTTAAAACTTCAAGAGGAGAAATATAAGTACCATATTTTTCATAGTAATTATCTGGAATGTTATTATGCCCATAAGCTTTTGAAAGTAAAACATTAATAAAACTTGAAAGAATAATATCATAATCTTCTTCAGTTACAGTTTTACCAGCGGTTTTAATTTGTAGGGGCCCAACATAAGCTGCGTGTTCAATAGTCTCACTATTTTCAGAACCAACACCTTCAGTTGCATTATAATAATGAATTGTTGTATCAACACTATTATTTGTTATATCTTCAGAAGTATCAATTGCACCTCTTGAGATATTACCATCAGTTCCACCACCAACTCTGTAGAAAATACGAATTGCAGATTCTGATTGTAGCCGTCTATTTGGATCAGCTAATAATGAACTTGAACCAAACGCAACTTCAACTGCGTCATCCTCAAGAACATTTACCACATAAGGAATTTCATTAGTTGTTCCATCTGCGTTTTCTTCCTGTTGAGCTTCAAGGGATAGGAAACTATCGACTTCAAGAAGTCTAACTTCTGTAGTATCTCCTGTTCCACCATCAACAAATACTTCATAAACCTGAATAGAGTTTCTAATTACAGGGTTTTCAGATAAATTGAATACCTGCCCTGAGTTTGAAGGGGAAATGAAGTTCTCAATTTTTGTTTGACCTTCATAGAAATTTACATTAAACGATCTAGTAGTTGATGTATCTAATTCAATAGGAAGTTTATATAAATAATCGAAGGTTGCAACGTCATAGTTAACAGCTTCGAAAAATTTAATTTTACCTTTTTTATCTTTTGCTAGAACTGTTTTTGGTTCAAACGAACTAACATTAGGATTATATTCAGGTGTTAAAATATAAACACCACATTCGCGATCAAAAGTAACAGTAACAGGAACTTGTGCAGCGGCAGGAAGTTGAAACTTATAACCAATAAGTTTTAGAAGATTGATAATAGAATTTCTTTGAGTAGCAGTTCCGATAAAATTTTCATTAACTACCCAGTCAATTCGTGTTGCTAATTGATCAGTAATCCACGCATAGATTTCTGTTATCATAACACCTGCATCACTGGAAAGAAAGTCATCCCAGTTTTCGTTATACTCAGTAGTCTCTCGAACCATATTATAAACATCTTCTAAAATGTTTGAATATTCCAATCCACTAAATTGTGTTTTTGGCAGTTGTAGTAATTGTTTTTGTGCCATGATTAACCCTTATTCTCTATAAAATCTTTCAATACTTCTGCATAAACGATTGCATTAGCTGAATGTACTGCTCTGTTTTCGTTTACCTTTTTTCTTCTCATATTATATACGGAGTCCCAAAGGTTATTATAGCGTCCATCAATATCAAAATTGACAGATTCAGGTATATAATCTATCATCTTTTTCATTCAAACGTCCTTAAAAAACTATTGGTATGCTTAAATTAAACTCATCAAGGTTTTCCTTAAGCTGTAAAACCATATCAACATTAACTTGTTCTTGGTTTTTTTCATCAACCACAACATCAATATTCATAATATCAACTCTTGGTTCCCATTGTGTAATTGCTGAGATAATGACCTGTTCTAAATCTTCAAGTAAAACATGCGAAAAATTGAAGAGATATTCCCGAACTCTGGACCCAAAAAGCAGATTTCCTACCCTTTCGCCAGGAACTGTAGTTAATACTCTCTTGATGTTTTCTCTGACGAGGTTTTGGTCTTCTTTTAATTGTATAAAATCTCCGTCATATATACCAATACCTTTCATAGTTCATCCTAATAGTTTTATTAGTATTACCTTTACGAGACTTTTTATATTTCTTTAATTATACGGAAGCCCTCTTGTGTTAAATAAGAAGGAGTGAATACTTCTGTCCCAAAAAATACTTTTTTACACGCAGTATAAGCCATTTTTACATTTCCATCATTATCATATATAGCATTAAGAGGATCTTCAATTCTACCAACTACAATTTCTGTAATTTGTGCATGAATTTCAGGAACTGTATCGTTATTTGTTAACATATAGCACCAATCACCTACAGCTAACTCATCCGCTTCTTCTACGAAAATTCTCATGTAATAATCACCATCTTTAAGAGCATACTTTACAACAAAATACTTATTATGTAAAAGCACAGTATCTTCTCTGTCTTGTCGAATATCAACAATTACTTCAATACCACCAGTTGCAGTCATTATCTCTTTTAACGTACCGGCGTTTTTAGTAATTCGTAAATCAATGATGTCAAATCTCTCTTCATAAAGAGTGTTTGACGCTAGTAAGTAATTATCGATATAAGTAATTCTATTTGACAAAATTGTAGGAGTTCTTTCAGCTTCAATATCAGTCATTAATTGCAACATTGTAGCAAATGTTAATCGAGTTGAATCTTTTTCCCAAACATCAATAAGAGCCAAAACGTTATCAACACTTGTACCAATAGGTTCGTTGTTGATATCGTCATAGTTAGGATTGTTTTCTAGGTAATGATTTATCATTGTGTAATATTCTTTCATCATAAATATCACTTGTTCAGAAATCAACTGAATAATTTGTGAACTAGCAGTAAATGTAGAAGTTATGTCCGCGTCGGAGGGGATACTCCCAACCTTACCATATGGTACGAATAAAATTCTACTTGGAAGATCTCTTGAGGCAACAACTTTTCCGAAAGAAAAATTATCTAAGTCAGTTCCATTAATTAATATTAATTCACCAGTCATATCAAAATCTGGCGTCATGTATCCATCGTTTGGATCTGATTGATAAGTTGTATAACCGATTGTCATATAAGGCTGACTATCATCTTCTTCGCCTAAAATTAATTCAGAATATTCACCAAAAATTGTTGTTTCAAGACTCCCAGTAAATCCGGATGTATACCACGTATCAAGAGTTCTTACCATTGCTATCATATTTTGCTCTGTAGTTTCAAAATCCGTAACGTATTCGTGACTATCTGGAACCCAAGAAGCGTATTTATCTGGACGGATAGGAAATTTAACAGTAGTCCCTTCTCTTATATTAAGATGAAATTCATTTCCAGGTTTAAGGGCGCCTGCGTCTTGTAGTTTAGGGTTATCCCAATAAGATTTAGCAATTGTAATCCCTTCATCGTTTTGATCATAGTAATAATATTCTTTTTCGTCAAGTGCTGGATGGTATTTTCCTTGGAGGTATCGGTATTCATAAGCAAGTCCAGTCAGTTCTGAATTAGTAGTTCTAAAAACTCCATTGTTAGAGGAATCTGCTTCTATTTTAGCAACGACTGATGTATTTAATTGAAGATCTAAAAACTCAGCTTCAGTTGCTGTCGTTAAAACTGCTTTTGATTGAGTTAATTCTCTTCTTTTTTCTGTAGTAAACTCTGCCATGTTATTTCCTATGAGCTCTTTATTGTTGACATAATGTTGTTAATAATTTCTTTTTCTTCTGCTTTTAATCTATAAATAAAAGTATCAAACATATCTACAACACCAGCATTTTCTGAAACCGCTGCGTTTGAAACATCAATAAGTTGTTGTTTCTTAATTACTGCTGAGGGTGCATTTGTGACAGTCCAATCAAGGGTTTCGTCAAGAATAAAAACATCTGCGTTTCTAATCATTTCATCTTTAATCTTTTCAATTTTCTCTGTTGCGTATGCAACTAAATCTTGGTTCATATCTTCACATGGTCTACAAGCTTCACAAGGAAGAACACTTTCAAGTATTATAGTACGAACAATATCCATTAATTGTTTTACTATTTCTGTGTTAAACATATTAACAGCACCTTTTAATTCTTTTGTGTCTACATAATCAGGAACATCAGAATTAGAAATATTTATAGAAGTTCCTTCCATGTTTTTTTGAATTTCTAACACTAAGTTAGCTTTGAATTTATTAATATTTCTGCAAACATCATCTGCAAAACCACAAGTGCTATCAGGAATAATTAATTCATCATTAATAGCAGCAACTGTATCTGCATAAATTTCATTTCTAAGTGCAATCATTGTAGTTGTATCAACTACTGTAACATCATTATCGATTTTAGTAAAGTTGTCATTTATAATATTAGCTTTCATCGTATTGAAGTCATTATTAATACCAACTGACATACAATCATTTAAAATAATATCATCAGGGTTAAAGCCAACATTTACTAGAGATTGAATTATATTATCAAAGATTTGAATTTTGTTATTCTGAACTAAGCTTTCAGCTATAGTTACAACAATTATATATTGTCTTTCTTCTTCTACTATATCTAATTTTTTTCTTATCTCGTTATTTAACTCATAAGTAACGAGATAACAGAGATCTACTTGAGGATATATTGAGCCATCTGATTCATTAAATCCTTCAAAAACAACATTAATAGTTCTTCTAAGCTCAGCAATAACACTATCTGCCATAGCAGAGGCAAGAAGCGTATCTCCGTATTTCTGATTTTGTTCTTCAGGTAAAAGTTGAGAAACAGAAAATTGTTTTCTTAAAAGTTCTTCTGCAATTGCAGCTTCTGTTTTTTGAGATACAACTAATAGTCCATCAACCATTAATTTCATGTTTTTTTTATTATCAACTGTTTCGTTTTGAAAGCCTGGTATTTCTAATATATCTATTTCTTCTTCCATTGAAGCATCGACTACTTGGTTTAAACACTCTTTTCTGGCACAATCCATCCCAGCAATCATATATTTTTCAGTCCAGTAATGAAAAGTATTAACATCAGTTAAGTCTTCCAGTGTTGGAATAGGATCGTGTTGAACATAGGTTAGAATGTTTGTATTTATTTCATCAGCTATTAGTGACATTTCTGATTGAGGTTCAGTTATCTCAGGACAAGTATTTGAGCCAGGAGCACAATAAGATTTTTCTATTTTGAAATTATCTATAACGTTACTAATTCTTTCTCTCATACTAATTTGTGCCATTGCTAGCATGCCAGAAATTCTTATTGTTTGTTGGCTGGTTAATATTTTTGTATAAAGAGGTATATTTAGAAAAATGTTTTTTAATAACTCAATAAGATATGGAAATAACCCAAGTGAAAATTGTAAAACCATCTGTAAGATATCCCAAATTAATACATTTAAAGCAGCAAAGTTGAATGTAAAAATATCATTTATCTGTTGTAATATTTTAAAGCCTGGTTTTACTAATAAGAATATTTTTCTTCCAATATCAAACCCAACATAAAATCCCATTGCCACCGCTATTGGTTGTATTAAACTTTTAGCAACAGCACTTGATAAAATTTGAGGTGATCTTGAAGCTGTCTGTAATAACGCAAACATTTCTCTGATTGATAATGCGTTTCTTTTATTATCTATTCCAAGAAATTTACCTATAGTTATAACTTCAACTGTATAGTGTGTTACTGTTAAATCATACGGAGATACACTTCCAGCGGCTTGTGCGTTTGCGGCTTGTTTTTCAGCGTCTTTAACTTGTTTGTTTGCATCTCTTTTGGCTTGATCCGCTTGTCTTTGACCTTTTGCAGCTGATTTTTTTGCCTGACATATTTTTCCACAACCCATTCTATAATTCCTTAGGCTTTAACTTTATTAGTAGCTGCTAAAACGGTTCCATCTTCCATTCTATAAGAAAACGGAACAGAAGCAGTTACGACATATTCTTGACCCAGACCACCAATTCTCGTTTCATCCCCAGAAAGAGTTACATGTTTCTTACCGAAAATATTTACTTCATCTTTACTTACTGTTACATTAGCGTCTCTATTAACAAGAGTTATTTCTTCTGGTGAAATATTAGCACTTGTTTCTGCTTTAGAGTTTACATCAAGAGATTTCATTGAAATAGATTCTGTATTTATTATTACGCTATTTTCTATTTTAGCTTCCTGACTTTTAACGATTACACCAACTTGTCCTTTTGTGATTTCTACACCATATTCATCAAGAGTAGCATCATCATTTTGGAAAATAGATTTTATGTTTATAGTAACAACTCCAAAATTTTCATCGTTCTCATCTGTATTTCTTTTAATAGCAATTTCTTGATATTCAATAGGTTTAATGGTATCTTCACTTTCTTCCCACTTAGAAGCATGAGTTAAGTTTAATGTATTTTTTCCCATAACAATAAGATTTTCAGTTCTATTATTATCCCATTTCATTCCTTCAGCAGAACCAGATTCTGTTGATTTCTGTCTAATAATTACAGCACCACCATCTACAAGAACATTCTTACCATCTACAGTAATACCGTTAGAACCAGGGCCTTCATATTGAAGTCTGTCGTTTGGAACATTAGCGCTTTCAAATTTTCCATCTTTATCATATTTGGAAGCGATAAAAGAACCCATCCACAGTGCTTTTTTAATATTACCATCAATGAAACTTACAATACCGACTGAATTGACTTGTGGAAGTGTAAACATTCCATGCCCAGAGCCACCACCAATAGGAGTATAAACTAAACATCGAATATCATCTTTCAAAGCAGATTTAAATTCTGCGTCGTCATAAGGTTGAGATAAATCCCAGTCAATGTCTCCACTAAAGAAAGCGGATATACGAACGCGTATATAACCTCTTTTCCAAAACTCTGAGTTATCAGTAACTACTGCTTGGTAATTTCCAAATCTTGGATATGCCATATACTTCCCCTTATACCATCTCAGATATTCTTTTTGGATCAGGGATTTTAATAACCCTTGATGTATAGAATCCTTCTGGTGAATCGTTTATATCATTTATGTAGTTAATAACCCAATAGAGTTTTCCACTACCATAAAACTCCTGAGCAATTAAATCAGGCCTAAAATTAAAAGCCAAAGGAATAGTATAAAGAAAACTTCCAGATTCATCTATTTTGCTTTTTAATGCTGCTGTATCTAATATTCCCATCTGTGTGTGCTGAATATCATCATTCCACGCAGTAGGAAAATATTGAAATCGTGAATAAGACACTTATAACTCCTTATATCCTTGATAGAGTAGGTACTATTGAATAGAAATCTTCGAAACTTGGAAGAACTCCAATATACATTGGGTCAATTTCTACAAGACTCATGTTAATATCGAAAGCTTGTAAGTCGATAATTCCATCGTTGTCATCATTTAAAATTAATGGCGACATATCCCAATCTTTTTTAATATCAACTTTTGTTACAATAAAACTTTTATGATAAATTTTAGTTCCCTGTGCCATTATATAAGGATACGTCAGTAAATTATTAAAAGGCACAGTTTTATCGAACATTTGTCCGTTTAATATTTTATTAGCGTTTCCAAAAACAATCTTAACAACAGGTGGTCTAAAGAAAGAAGCTTCTTTCTTTGATGTTTGAGGATATACTAATCCTCTATATGCCATTTCAATCTTTTGAATGTTAGATAAAGTAAAATCTTCCATCCACGCACCTGTACCTGCATGTTCTCCCTTGAAACCATTTGGGATTGCTGCGTTTTCAGTTTTAGAAGCAGAAAGAACTTGATATCTAGTTGTTATATTAACCTGTGCTGTATCTGTCTTTATGTATGACTGGATATCTCCAATTCTACTTAATAAAGTAGAAGCTTCAAATTTAGCGGAAATTCCACTAGAAGTTACTTTTGCGTTGAACATAAATGGAATAGTATATTTAGCAGAAATTCCACCTTCTTTGTTTGGATTAACTGGATAAACATGTAAAGCTCCAAGGTTTGAAATTTGACTTTTTATATTTATTTTATTGACTACATCATCATAGGAAATTTCTCGACCTGTATATGGTGTCTTTGCAATCTTAGAAAGATTTATTTTAGAAAAATTCATTATATCTTCTGAATCATCTTTACCTGATTCTAGTTGACTTAAATTTACAATATTATATTGAGAAGGTTCTTTTCCGGAGGATTTTTCTTTTTCATACTCTTGGTCTAAAACTCTAACGTTAAAATTAGGGTCTGTTTGTCTTACGTCTTCATCGGGAGTAGTTATAGGTATTTTTCCTAGATTATCATCTTTAATTGCAATTCTATCAGTGCTACTATAAGGTTGATCAGATGGAATACTTTTTCCTCTAACTGTACTATCCCAAGTTTGATTTCTCAACTGAGTTGTCATAAACTCTGTTTCAATTCCTACAATTGGAAACTCTCTTGCGAGTAATATTTGAGATGCATCATTTCCAATATCTAAATCTGATTCTGTGTTTTCTGTTTCTTTTTGCTCTAATTCTACATAAGTAGTAATATCCTGCCCTTCTTTTATATTAAGAGGAGGAACATAAGTTTCATCTATAACATCTTCTTTCTGATCAAAATCAAGAGGTATTGTAACATTAATATTTACTTTTGGATCAGCAGGTACTTCAGGTATATCTAAATCATTTGGATCAATTAGTGATAGATTATAATTTATGTATTCTTTATCGATTGCCATTTATTTTCTCCACTAATCTTATAATATTGCAGGACTTGCTGCTGCGGTTGCTGCGGTTGCTTCTGCTGTATCGTTTGTCGCGGTTGCGGTTGCGTTTGTATATACTGCGATTTCATCTAATTTTTCAGCGACTAACTCAATTCCAGTTGCTGTTCTTTCTGCTACTGCGTCTCTTACTGCTTCTGCCGTTCCAGAAATTACTTCTCTTGCTTCCGCTGTTTTAACAAAACCAGAAGAAGTAGCTTCAATTATTGCAGGATATAGTTCTCTAGTAACACTTTCTTGTTCTGGATTAGTATTATCTGCGGTATTTCCTGTATAGTCAGCGGTTCTTTCTAATTCTTCAAGAACTAATTCTGGGAACTCTCCGAAACTTGTAAGTTTATTAGCCTCAATCATATCACGACCAGTTTTAGCCATATCAGCGCCAGCAGCATTAAATGTATTTGCTAAATCTCTCATTGCTAAAACTGGTGCTAAAGCTTCAGCTTCCTTTTTTTTACCAGTAAAAGCTTTTATAGTCCATTCTGTTAATCCGGTAATTGCACTAATTAATGTTCCAATAATTTGTAATAAACTACCAAGAACAATTAACATCGGAGGAAGAAGCATTTTAACTAATTCAATCATTATTGGAGCTAACACTTTCATCAAGGAACCAATAATTTTTAATATAGGTCCAAGAACTTGAAATAAGATATCTACCATAGGCATTAACGCTGCTATTAAATCATCAATAATTGGCATTAAGACTTCATCAATAATCGGCATTAATTTTTCCATTAATCCCATAAAAATATTTTTTACTTTCTCTAGTATCTCTTTAAAACCATCCATGTTTTTAAGGGCACCAATAAATAATCCAACAATTAACATTAAAGGACCACCAATTCCTTTTCCGGCCTTACTCATAACACTACCAATTTTTTTACCAGCGGACTTCATAGTAGAACCCATGTTTTTAGCACCCTTGGTAAATATTTTTCCAAGACCTTTGTAAAAGTTTCCATCACCTGCGGTAGCGATTGCCTTTTGCCAGTTTGAAGGTTTAAATTTTTCTCTAATAGCATTAAAAGAGGCAGAAACAGAATCGCCTACTTTATTCATACCAGCAGTCATTCCACTAACAAAGTTATTTTTTAATGCTTCAAACATAAGTTTGGTTTTTTCTACTGGACCTCTATAAATAGCTTCGTTGTTAATTGAATTTAATTGTCCCATTTGAAGTTTTTGCATTGCTTTTACTTGTTCATCAATAGCAGTTGTTTCTTTTCCAGCAAGAGCAAGTTGTTCTCTTTGATCTAACAATCCTTGCTTCTGGAGTTCAAGCTTTTCATACTCAGCCATAGTTATTGATTCTGTCGCGTTAAGGGTTAGATTTAATTCTTTCTTTGTCGATTCAATTGCTTTTTGTGATTGTTCTGTTTGTTCTGCAATACTTGTCTGTTGTTCTAATTCTTGTGCTAATAAAGTAGAACTTTCCTTTCTTGCTGTGTTTATATTTTGTAACTGCATAGCAGCGTCTGCTTTTTCTGCAGCGCTCCCATTTTTAAGAGTGAGTTGAAGTTCTTCTGCTTGTACTTTTAACGCATCTTGAGAATTTCTAAGAGCTTCAATTGATAGTTCATTTTCTTCTCTCTGAACATCAAGCCTTTTTTCATTCACTTTAGCTCTTTCTATCTCACCTTGTAAGTTCGTCATTATGGTTGTCTGTTCAAGTGAGGATAGATTTTTTATTTGCTTTCTTCGTCTTTCTGTTTGTTTAGCGTTGAAGTTGTTTAGCTTTTCGTTCATTTTTGTAACTACTGCATTTTCTTTTGTTTGAAGTTTATTAATTCTATTAAGTTCAGCTTCTCTGTCTTTAGTTAATCCACCTTGAGACTTAGCTGTTTCGAGGAGTTTTTTTCTATCATTAAGTTCACCCAATCTATCCTCGTGCATTGATTTATTAGCTTCCATGGCTTTACCCTGAATGACTTGATTCTCACGAGCTAATTTAATTGATTCTTGTTGTTTAGCGTTGTTCTTTTTCAACCAAGTATCAATTATAGATACAGGTTTTGCGCCAGCTGAAATTTTCTCTAACCATTCACCAGTAGATTGATTTAATTCTTTTGCACTTTTAGTAAGATTTGTTCCTGCCATTGTTTTATAAAAAGTAGCAGCTGATTGAGTGGCAGCATATTCTGAACTTTCTATTATTCTTTGTTGTAAGTCTTGAGCGTAAGCAGATACACTGGCTTTTTGTATTTCACGAGCTTTAGCAGAACCTTTTTCTGCACCCATTTCCATACCTTCTACCATTCCATCTGTTAATACACCAGATAAATCTTTTGCTATGTCAGTTGCAACTGAGAAGAATTTTTTTCTAACTAATTTTAACATAATAACAAAAGCAACGCCAATTCCGGCAACTACCAAAGCTATCTTTCCAAGACCACCACCGCCACCTTTAGCTAAACTAGAAACCCAATCAACAACTCCACGAACTTTTTCAATTACTTTATCAAAATTATCAGCTAACCATCCAGTTGCTTTGTTAATCATTGGCATAAATTTAGAACCAATTTCTACAAGTAGTCCCTTAAATTTATTCATACTATTAGTTAAATCTTTTTGTGCTGTTGCTTGTTGATCTTGTTCCGCAGATAAATCTCCAGTAGCAAGTCCCATATCTGCAAAAGTTCCTTTAAGTTCGTCCATATCCATATCAGCCATTTGTCTTAACTGATTTAATGGGACACCAAGTGCGTTAGCCATTTGTGCCGCAGCGGGACCGGACATATTTTTAAGTTCAGTACCTAAATTCTGGAAACTTCCTACTAATTTTTCAGGATCTATATTACCATTAATAGCGTCATCCATACTGACACCAAGTTTAGCGAATAAGAATGCATTTTCTTCAATTGCGCCTGGGTCTAATAGTTTCTCAATCAACGCAACCGCTTTTCCTGCTTCAAGTCCAACCGAAGAAAAAGCACCTGCAAGTTTTGTTACTCCACTTGAGAATTTAGCAACATCAGCCGCAGATTTTCCCATCTGTCGTAATCTTTGAGTTGATTCAATTATACTTGTATTAATTTGATCTACTTCTGCTCCTGTTAATCCAAACGCTCTTTGTGCTCCAACAAGATCTCTCATAATTCCTTTAATTGCTTTTGAACCTAAACCACCCATAGTAGTTAAATTACCAATTAATTTTTGTGTAGCGTCGGCAGAACCTCCGGTTACTTCCGTAAAACGAATTCCCATTGTTGTTAAATCACCAATGTCAGAAGTTGCAACTCTTAAATTTCGAAGTTCTGTTACCCATCCCATTGCTTTATCAGTTGAGGCACCAGTTGCAATTGTTGCGTCGTTTACAGCACCAGTTAATTGGCCAACAGTTTTTCCTGCTTCTCCCATTCTATATGAAAGATCTGTCATATTTTGGCTTAAAGCAAAAGTATCTCTAACTACATCAATAAGATTAAAAGCACCGGCAAACCCTAAAGCTCCAAGAGCTAATCTTTTCATAAATCCACCGGCTCTTTTTAATCCTTCTGCGAATTTATCTGTATGAGTTGCAGTGTTTTTTGAACTTTCTTCTATATCATCATAATTATCATTCAACATGTCAGAGCTTTTATTCATTTCATTCATGTTTTTATTGATTTTTGAGGACATATCATTGATTCCAGTCATAGAATCTTCAGCTGAAGCGAGGTTTTCACTTAAACTATTGTTGATATTTAAAAATAGGTCTACAGAACCAGCCATATTTGCTCCAGGATGTTGTTTCTATTATCTTTTCAATTAGAATT
>Ga0164318_10001292_pt1 | contig 21982 bp, 16 predicted proteins | sample GuaBasSedimGuay9_FD_113734 | JGI IMG/M metagenome (GOLD analysis project Ga0164318, IMG submission 113734) | Subseafloor sediment microbial communities from Guaymas Basin, Gulf of California, Mexico - Guay9, Core 4571-4, 0-3 cm | ecosystem: Environmental > Aquatic > Marine > Hydrothermal vents... | reverse complement strand
AACTAGAAAAACTTTTTGAAGAAAGTAATATGGTCTTTATTATGCCTCATGTTTTTCCAGATACTGACGCTTTAGGAGCGGCAATGGGGATTTTAAAGTTAGCCCAAACCTTTAATAAAGAAGCTTATATTATTTTAGATGATAGCTCAGTAGATAAAACTGTTAAAAAAATAATGCAGTTAATCGAATATGAATATGTTGTCTTTTTAGATTCATTAATCACCCCAGGTCTTGCCTTAGATTATATTAATCGTGAAGATTTATTAATTATTGTGGACCATCATTCTTATGGACAAACAATGGAAGAAAAGATTATTGGGAGAACTAAAAAGTTAGTGATTATTGATCATCACCGTAAACTAAGTGATGCGATTCCTGATGCATTAATTAGCCATATTGAACCATACGCATCAAGTAGTGTTGAACTAGTCACAGAAATGATTGATTTAGCTTCTAAAGATGTTGATATTAATCAGTTTGAAGCAACTGTTATGCTTTCAGGGATCATGGTTGATACAAATAACTTTATTTACCGGACAGGTTCAAGAACTTTTGAAGCTGCGGCTATTTTAAGAAAATTTGGCGCAGATACTTTTAAAGTTAAAACAATTTTAAGAGAAGGCTTAGATGAAATTCAACTAAAATCACAGTTATTATCAATTGCGGAAGTTATTCACTCTAAGTTCTCAATTGTAATTGTTCCTAAAGACATTCCGACCTCAAGAAACTTACTTGCCAAAGTGGCGGATATGTTACTTGAAATTGATAATACCGTGGCTTCTTTTGCTTTAGGCTATTTTGAAGATGGAATGGTTGGCATAAGTGCACGAAGTTTAGAAGGTTTTAATGTGCAAGTAATTATGGAAAAATTTAATGGGGGAGGGCATTTGAATAATGCGGGAGCCCAAATTGAAGCAAGTGATATTGAAAAAGTAAAAGCGGAATTAATTGCATTTATTAATGAAGCGATTCAGGAGGAAAAACCAATGAAAGTAATTTTAATTAAAGATGTTAAAAATAAAGGTAAAAAAGGTGAAGTAATTGATGTTGCTGCGGGATATGGTAATTATTTATTATCAAGTAAAAATGCGATAGAAGCAACTTCAGAAAACTTACAATCAATTGAAACTGAAAAAGCTAAAAAAGAAGAAGCAGAACGTAAACAACTTGAGGAAATGAAAGCTTTAAAAGAAAAAATTGAAAAGTTACCAGTTAAGGTCCACGTTAAGATTGGGGAAAACGGAAAATTATTTGGTAAAATTAATTCTAAACAAATTGCCCATGAATATAAAAAACAAAACGGGATTGATATTGATAAACGTAAAATCCAATTAAAAGATAATATGTCAGCTTTAGGAAATTATTTAGTAGATGTTAAATTACATAAAAACGTTACTGCCAAAATAGAAGTATTAGTAGTTGAAGAATAGAGGGATAATATGGAAAAAATAGCTCCGAATAATATGGAAGCTGAACAATCAGTTTTAGGGAGTGTCTTTGTTGACCCAGGAACGATTAAAGTCTTAATCGATGCTTTAGTTAAAGATGATTTTTATACATATCGACATAAGGTTATTTTCACTGCGATGGTGGAACTTTTCAACTTAGGAGTTGAAATTGACTATACAACTTTAACAAATATCTTAGAAACTAAAGATTTATTAAAAGATGCTGGTGGGGTTGATTATATTCTTGGTTTAATTAACTTTGTACCATCAATTCAAAACTTACATAACTACATTAATATTGTTAAAGACAAAGCAATGACAAGAAACATTATGGATGCTTGTCGTAAAATTATTGAAAATGGCTTTGTCGCAGATAATGCCACAGAGTTTTCTAATAATTCTGAAAAACTAATTTTTGATATTGTTAAAGGAAGAAGAACTGGTGACTTTGCAGGGATTAGTAAAGTAATTGATGAAGTTGTTACAAAAATTGAAAAAACAAGTGAAAGTCATGGAAGACTAACAGGGCTTGATACTGGTTTTGAAGAATTAAATGAATATACCTTAGGACTTCAACCATCAGAACTTATGATTATTGCGGCTCGTCCATCAATGGGAAAATCAGCTTTTGCTTTAAATATCGCAACTAACGTTGCTAAAATGGCAAAGAAGCCTTATGTTGCTTTTTTCTCACTAGAAATGGGGAGTGATCAGTTAGTTAGTAGAATGTTAAGTGCTGAATCACGAATTCATAGTGATAAAATTAGAACTGGTCATATTAGTAATGCTGAATGGGAACAGTTAAACGTGGCAGTAGAAAGTTTATCAAGATTAAACATTATGTTTGATGATGCTGGAACAGTTAAAATTACAGAAGTTCGTCAAAAATGTCGTAAACTTGCTCAAGAAGGAAAACTAGATTTAGTAATTATTGATTATCTTCAATTATTAAGTGGCTCTAACACAGGAGTTAACCGGGTTCAAGAAGTTTCAGAAATCTCAAGACTATTAAAAGAGATTGCACGGGAATTAAAAGTTCCTGTTATCGCGTTATCACAACTTTCTAGACAAGTAGAAAGACGGGATGATAAAATCCCAGTAATGGCAGATTTAAGAGATTCAGGATCAATTGAACAAGATGCTGATATCATTTTATTCTTATATCGTGATGAATACTATAAACCAAAAACAACTGCAAGACCAAATCAAGTTGATATTATCATTTCTAAGAACCGTCAAGGAGCGACTAAACCAGATGGCTTTAGATTATTATTTAATAAACAATGTGGGTATTTTGGAAATATGGAAACAAAATACGATGATGCCCCAATTAAAGATATTGACTGGGAATAAATTAAATGAAAATAAATTAAACTTTGTAACATAGGTTACAAAGTTTTTTTATTGTCTTCGTTATAATTAGAATGGTTAGGAGTGAGAAGATGAACTATATTTTTCCAAAACTAAAATCAAGTTATCGAAATGATCAATTAATAACTAATAAATTGTTAAATTTAATAAATAAGTTAAAAGAACAAAGAAACTTAGAAAAAGGGGAATTTTTATTTATTTTAAATAATATTACTAAAAAAGAAATTCCTTATTTAAATCAAGCTGCCTATGAAATTAAATATCAGTACTATCAAAATCGAGTTTATTTAAGAGGTCTTGTTGAAATCTCTAATTATTGTAAGATGGGCTGTAGGTATTGTGGTATTAACTATAAAATTAAAAACATTAAAAGATACCGCATGACAATTGAGGAAATTATAGAATGTTGCTTATTAGGGTATTCTTTAGGCTATAAAACCTTTGTTATTCAAGGGGGAGAAGATAGTTATTATACTGATGAATTACTAGTTGAAATGGTTAAAAAAATAAAGGCAAAAATGCCTGATATTCGCATAACTTTATCGCTTGGAGAAAGAAGCAAGGCGTCTTATCAAAAACTGTTTGATGCTGGGACTGATCGTTATTTATTAAGACATGAAACAGCTTCAAGAAGGTTATATGAATATTTACATCCTAGTTTTATGAGTTTTGATAACCGCCGGGAATGTTTACAAAACTTAAAAGCAATTGGTTATCAAGTAGGAGCTGGCTTTATGGTAGGTAGTCCAACCCAAACAAATGAAGACTTAATTGAGGATTTATTGTATTTGAAAGCATTAGCGCCAGAAATGGTTGGGATAGGACCGTATTTGTGTCATGAAGATACGGAATTACGGGGAAATATGTCAGGAACTTTGGAAGAAACATTAGTAATGGTAGCTTTAGTAAGATTAATCTTACCAAAAGCGTTAATTCCGGCAACTACTGCGCTGGGGTCTTTAGATATTATAGGAAGAGAAAAAGCGTTGAAAACCGGAGCAAATGTGATGATGCCAAATATTAGTCCAACAGAAAATAGAGAGTTATATGAAATTTATCAAAATAAAATTTGTATATCTGAGGCATCAAATCATTGTAGGAATTGTATCGAAGGAAGAATTTTGGCTGCGAACCACGTTGTTGACCCAAGTGTTGGAGACTATATTGACATCGAAAGGATGAATTCAAATGATTGATAAAGATTATATTAATAAAGTATTAGAAGCAGGGAAAAACCCTTCTATGGCAGAAATTCAAAAGATTTTAATAAAAGCAGATAATCGTGAGAAACTAAGCCATTTAGAAATTGCAAAATTATTAAATGCTCATGAAGAAACTCAAATTAACGAAATATATAAAATTGCTGGAAAATTAAAGACGTCGATATATGGTCAACGGGTTGTTGTTTTTGCTCCACTGTATATTGCGAATTATTGTGTTAATAATTGTACTTATTGTGGGTATAGAAGAGATAATAAAATTCATCGTTTAAAACTAACTCAAGAAGAAATTAAACAACAAGCATTAAATTTAGAAAAACTCGGGCATAAAAGAATTGCTTTAGAAGTTGGTGAAAGTGAAAAAGAAACACCAATTGAATACGTTTTAGAATCAATTAAAACAATCTATGATAATAGTTCGATTAGAAGAATAAACGTTAATATTGCCGCAACAACAGTCGAAAATTTAAAAAAACTTCATGAAATAGGCATTGGAACATATATTTTATTCCAAGAAACTTATCATTATGATACGTTTAAGAAAGTTCATCCTAAAAGTATTAAGGGAGATTATGACTATCATTTAACTGCCTTTGACCGTGCGGCAGAAGCGGGGATTGGTGACGTTGGTGGTGGAGTTTTATTTGGACTATATGATTATAAATTTGAAGTTTTAAGTTTAATTATTCATAACGAATACTTAGAAGAAAAATATGGAGTAGGGTTCCATACTATTAGTGTTCCTCGCTTGAAAAAGGCAGCTGGGATGAACCTTGAAGATTTCCCTCATATTATTAACGATGAACAGTTTAAAAGAGTAGTCACAATTTTAAGATTGGCTGTTCCATATGTCGGAATCATTTTATCAACAAGAGAAACAAAAGAAATGCGTCAAGAATTAATTAAGTATGGTGTTTCACAAATTAGTGCTGGGAGTAAAACAGATGTTGGGGGATACCATGATGAAGATGAAGAAGAACATGCCCCTGATCAGTTTGAGTTATCTGATGAAAGAAGCGTTTTAGAAATTATGAAAGATTTAGTTAACCGAGGGTATATCCCATCATTTTGTACGGCTTGTTACCGTAAAGGCCGAACAGGAGACCGTTTTATGGCTTTAGCTAAAGCGGGGACGATCGGCCTTATTTGTGAACCAAATGCGTTAATGACGTTAACTGAATATTTAATGGATTATGCTGATTATGAATTAAGAGAAAAAGGATTAAAGTTTGTTTGGAGTCATGCAGAGACAATTAAAGACCAAACTGTTAAAGAAAAACTTAATACTAATTTAAAGCGAATTGTTGAAGGTGAAAGAGATTTATTTTTCTAAAAGGGGGAGTTAGATGAGACATGAAAAAGACTATATAGGAGAAGTTTCTTTAGAAGATAATATTTATTACGGAATCTCAACAAAAAGAGCGCTTGATAATTTTGCAGTAAGTGATCAAACAGTTAATTTAAAAATCGTTTATGAATTAGTTAATCTTAAAAAACAAGCCGCCATAACAAACCATAAATTAGGCTATTTATCTTCTCAAAAAGCAAAAGCAATTAGTAATGCATGTGATAAAATCCTAAACCATGAAGTAGACGATAGTTTTGTCGTTAACCGCTACCAAGGGGGAGCGGGAACTAGCACTAATATGAATGTTAATGAAGTAATTGCGAACCTTGCTTTAGAAAGTTTAAATGAAACTAAAGGAAACTATGAAATTATTCATCCGATTAATGATGTTAATTTACATCAATCAACTAATGATACCTTCCCTACAGCTGTAAAAATTGCTTGTATTAAAGAAATTAGAAAACTTGCGCATGAATATGCCGAACTCCAAAAAACTTTCCAAGAAAAAGAAAGTTACTATAGCAAAGTAATTAAATTAGGGAGAACCCAATTGATGGATGCTGTTCCGGTTATGGCTGGCCAAACATTTGGCGCATACGCCGAAACTTTTTCAAGAGACCGTTGGCGGATTTATAAAGTAGAAGAACGTTTAAGAACAATTAATATCGGGGGAACAGCGATAGGGACAGGGATCAATGCTCCATTAAAATATACTTTTATGATGACTTCTTTATTAAGAGAATCGACAAAAATCGGGATTTCTCGAGCTGAATCATTAATTGATAATACCCAAAATTTAGATGCTTTTAATGAAGTCTCAGGCTTACTAAAAGTAGCCGCATCAAGTTTAATTAAAATTAGTAATGATCTCCGCTTTTTAGCAAGTGGACCACATGGCGGAATTGGGGAAATTATTTTAAAAGATAATCAAGTAGGTTCATCAATTATGCCTGGTAAAATCAATCCAGTTATTTTAGAAATGGTAATTCAAAACGCTTATAAAGTTATCGCAAACGATAACTTAATTAATAATTTAGTTGCGAGTGGAACACTAGAACTTAATCCTTTTATTCCCGGAATTGCTGAGGCCTTACTTGAAGCGTTAGAATTACTCACAAAAACGGTAAATAAGTTTAATTATAAATGTGCTAAAGCACTAAAAGTTAATGAACAAAAATGTCTTGAAAACTTAGAAAAATCACATTCTTTAATTACGCCACTTATCGCTCTAATTGGCTACGATAAAGCAAGTGAGATTGTTAAAAAAGCTAATCAATTTAACCAAACAATTAAAACTGTTTTACTTACTGAAAAGCTCTTCACAGAAGAAGAACTAAAAGAATTATTAAATCCCTTAAATATTACTGCTCCAGGGATTGTTAAAGGAGGAAAATCATGAGTATGAATGAAACTCCGCGTTCTTCTAGAACGCATATTGCGATTTTTGGCAGAAGAAACGTTGGAAAATCTAGTCTGATTAATGCTTTAACTAATCAAACAATTTCCTTAGTCTCAGAAATAGCAGGGACAACAACAGACCCCGTTTTTAAAGCAATGGAAATTCTTCCGTTAGGACCATGTGTTTTAATTGATACAGCGGGAATTGATGACACTGGACAACTTGGAGAACTCCGCGTTGAAAGAACGTATGATGTGATTAATAAAACGGATATTGGGTTAATCATTTTTGATGTTAATCAAAATAGTTTTAATTATGAAAAAGCTTTAATTAAAGAATTTAAAAAACGCCAAAAACCATATTTATTAGTCGCTAATAAAATTGACACAGTAAAACAAGAAAAAAACTTTACTAATATTTTTGAAACTTTTGTTTTAAAAGTATCTGCCGCTACTAAAGAAGGAATTGAAAACCTTAAAAATACGATTGGAACTACATTAAAAATCGAAGAAGAGAAATTTATGATTGTTGGTGATTTAATTAATCCTGGTGATCTTGTTGTTTTAGTTACTCCAATCGATAAAGCAGCTCCAAAAGGAAGACTGATTTTACCACAACAACAAACCATCAGAGATATTTTAGAAAGTGATGCTATTGCGGTTGTTACAAAAGAGTATGAACTAAGAGATACTTTAGAAAAACTAGGAACTAAACCTAAACTGGTTATTACTGATTCACAAGTCTTTTTAAAAGTATCCGCAGATACGCCAGATGATATTATGTTGACATCTTTCTCGATTTTATTTGCGAGAAACAAAGGTGATTTAGAAGAATTAGTTAAAGGTGCTAAAGCTATTGAAAGACTTAAAAACGGTGATAAAATCTTAATTAGTGAAGGTTGTACACATCATCGCCAAAGCGATGATATTGGTAGTGTCAAAATTCCTAGATGGTTAAGACAATATACTGGAAAAGATTTTGTCTTTGTGTATAGTTCGGGGTATTCTTTTCCCAAAAAGATGGATGATGTTAAACTAGTAATTCACTGTGGCGCTTGTATGTTAAATAAAAGTGAAATGTTATACCGGATTTCTGAGGTTGTGAAGCAAGAAATTCCAATTGTTAACTATGGGGTATTAATCGCTTATGTTCAAGGGATTTTCAAACGGGCATTAGAACCTTTTCCTGATATTAAAGCGATTTATGAGGAAGCATAAAAAAACCTTTTTAATAAAGGTTTTTCTTTTGAAATAAGGATAGTCTTTTTAAAGAGTTGGTGGTATAATATCACAAGTGAAAAGGTGATTAGATGAAAAACAAAGTTGATTTAACAAGTGGACATATTATTTCTAAGTTACTAATTGTTGCAATTCCAACATTATTAACAAGTATTGTCCAAATGACTTATAATTTAACGGATATGTTTTGGGTTGGCCGAGTTGGAAATATGGGGCTTGACCCAGTCGAAGCAATTTCCGCTGTTGGAACAGCGGGTTATTTTACGTGGCTTGGTTTTGGGTTAATTTTGTTAGCTAAAGTTGGAACATCTGTTTCTGTTAGTCAAGCAGCTGGGAAAAATGATCATGAAGAACTTACAAGAGCAGGAAATAACGGAATTATCTTAATGTTAATCTTAACTGCAATTTATACTTTTATTGGGTTCTTTGGTGCTAAATACTTTGTTACTCTTTTCAATATTGAAAATAGTAATATTAGAACTTATGCTTTTGAATATTTACGGATTATTTCCTTAGTAGGAGTAGCTTATTTTATGACTAATATTTTTAATGGGATTTATGATGGTCTTGGGAAAACAATAAATACTTTTTATATTACTGCTTCAGGACTGTTCATTAATATTATTTTAGATCCTATCTTTATTTTAGAAGATTTTAATATTTTTGGGCTCCAGTTAAACGGGCTTGGCTTAGGAGTAAAAGGAGCAGCCTTCGCAACAGCGATTGCTCAATTATTTATTTTAGGAACTTATCTTGTTATTTATTTAGGAAAGCATAAACCATTTCAAATTCATTTAAAGAAATATTATGATAAAACCATGTTTAAAAAGATTTTTAAAATCGGATTCCCAGTTGGAATGCAAAGTGTTTTCTTTACAACAATTAGTGTTATTATTGGAATAATGATTGCTACTTATGGAAAACATGTTATGGCTGTTCAACGGGTGGGTAGTCATATTGAAGCTTTAGCTTGGATGATTGCCCTTGGCTTTCAAGTTGCTTTAGCTAGTTTTGTTGGACAAAACTATGGAGCTAAACGATTTGATCGGATTAGAGAAGGTTATTTTGCATCTTTAAAATTACTTGTTCCTTATGGAATTATTTTAAATATTGTCTTATTTGTTTTTGCAAAACAGTTATTTTCAATTTTCGTTAGTGATCCAGAAACATTACTTGTTGGAAAAATGTATTTAGAAATTTTAAGTATGTCACAATTATTTATGATTATTGAACTAGCAACTGCAGGAGCATTTATGGGGCTTGGAAAAACAATGATCCCCTCAGGCGTAGGAATTGTTGGAAACTCGTTAAGAATTCCGTTTGCATATTTATTATCATTATCGTTTGGATACGTCGGGATTTGGTATGTAGTTGCTAGTAGTAGTATTTTAAAAGGGCTTGTTTTAACGGTTTGGTTTTTGTTATATTTGCATAAGCTTAAAAAGGCAAAAATGGTTCTTAGTTGAAAAAACAATAACCATGTACTATAATAAAATGCGGAGTGATAACAATGATAGATAGATTAGATAGAATGGTAAAAAGATATAATGAAATCAGTGAAGAATTAATGAGTCCTGATATTCTAAAAAACATAAGTAAAATGACAGAACTATCTAAAGAACAACGGTCTTTAGAAGCTGTGGTTAATCTTTATGCAGAATATAAGGAAGTTAAATCAACAATTGCTGATCTTAAAGAGATGAGTCATGACGAAGATAAAGAAATTGCTGAGATGGCACATCTGGAGTTAAATGAAATTAAACATCAACTTCCTGAAATCGAAGAAAAATTAAAAGTTTTACTAATTCCAAAAGACCCTAATGATGATAAAAACGTTATTGTTGAAATTAGAGGGGCAGCTGGAGGAAGTGAAGCGAATATTTTTGCTGGAGATTTATTTAGAATGTATACTAAATATGCAGAACTTAAACATTGGGAAGTAGAAATTACTCATGCTGAAGATTCTTCAAGTGGAGGATTCTCCCAAATAGAATTTACTGTTTCAGGGGATAAAGTCTATTCCTTCTTAAAATATGAATCAGGAAGTCACCGAGTACAACGTGTTCCCCAAACTGAATCTCAAGGGAGAGTTCATACATCTACTGCGACTGTTTTAGTTTTACCAGAAGTAGAAGATGTTGAAGTTGAACTTAATATGAGTGATGTTAGAATTGATACTTATCGTTCAAGTGGAGCTGGTGGACAAAGTGTTAATACTACCGATTCCGCAGTTAGAGTAACCCATGTTCCAACGGGGTTAATCGCAACTTGCCAAGATGTGAAAAGCCAACATAAAAACAAAGATATGGCTTTAAAAATCTTAAAAGCAAGATTATATGATAAAATTTTACAAGAACGTCTAGCAAAAGAAGGCGATGAACGAAGAAATAAAATTGGGACAGGTAGCCGTAGTGAAAAAATCAGAACTTATAATTACCCTCAAAACCGGGTAACTGATCATCGCGTTGGTTTCTCATTACAACAGTTAGACCGCGTTATGGAAGGAAAACTTGAACCAATTATTGAAGTTTTAATTTCGGCAGAAATTAAAAGAAAACTTGAAGGAAAAGAATAATTTAAACGAAGAGCGTTAGCTCTTCTTTCAATGTTTTAAAGAGGTGAAGATATGCCAACATATAGAGAAGTATTAAGAATCAATGAACAATATGCACTTGACAATCAAAAAGAAGATTCAGGGGTAAAACTATTATTACTTCATTTTGCGAAAATTGATAGTGCTACTTTATTATTATCCCTCGATGAAGAAATCCCAGAAAAACTTTATCAAGATTTTTTGTATGGGGTTGATCGTTACGTTGCTAAAAACATCCCTGTTCAACATATTATTGGGTATCAAGAATTTTATGGTTATAAATTCATTGTTAATAGTGATGTTTTAATTCCAAGATTTGAAACAGAAGAGTTACTGGGAAATATTTTAATTTTATCTGAAGAATTATTTGGTGATAAAAATATTTCAGTAGTTGATATTGGAACCGGATCTGGTTGTTTAGGGATTACGATTGATTTAGAAGAAGAAAATACCGAAGTTTACGCAACTGATATTTCTGAAAAAGCATTAAAAGTTGCGAAGGAAAATAATGATAAGCTAGGGGCAAATGTCACTTTCTTACAAGGTGATTTATTTGAACCATTACTAGGAATGAAATTTGATGTTTTAGTATCTAACCCCCCGTATATTCCTAACAAAGAGTTTGTTGAAGGGTTAGTAAAAGATAATGAACCTGAGGTTGCTTTATTTGGTGGGATTGATGGTCTTGATTTTTACCGTGCCATCATTAAAGATGCTGAAAAGATTTTAAATGATCGGTATTTAATTGCTTTTGAACATGCTTATAATAAAGCAAAAGAATTAAAAAAGATTATTAAAAAACATTTAAAAGATGTAGAAATCATTCAAAAGAAAGACTTACAAGGAAAAGATAGAATGACTTTTATTATCAAAAAATAAAGAAAAATCTTTTATATATAGATATATATATAATAAAGTTAGGTGCTTGACAGAAGATAAAAACATGTGTATATAATATATGGAAAAGAGGAGGCGACCACATGAAAACAAAATTAGTTATAGTGGAATCACCTAGTAAATCTAAAACAATTGAACAATACCTTGGTGATGAATATGTTGTGCTATCATCAAAAGGTCACATTCGTGATTTAGCGATTAGTGGTGTTGGTGGACTAGGACTAGATATTGAAAATAACTTTGCCCCAAAATATGTAGTTATTAAAGAAAAAAAGCAAGTTGTTAAAGAATTAAAAAATGCGTATAAGAACGCTTCAGAACTATATTTAGCTACCGACCCTGATAGAGAAGGAGAAGCAATTAGTTGGCATTTAAAAGAAGTTTTAAATACTGAGGGGATTCCTTATAAAAGAGTAATCTTTAATGAAATCACAAAAAGCGCTGTTGTTAAAGCTTTTGAAAATCCCAGAGAGATTGATTTAGGACTTGTTTCTTCACAAGAAACAAGAAGAATCTTAGATCGAATTATTGGCTTTAAATTATCAAAATTATTACAAAATAAAATTAAATCTAAATCAGCAGGACGAGTACAAAGTGTTACTTTAAAGTTAATTGTTGATAAAGAAAAAGAAATTAAAGCTTTTGTGGAAGAAGAATTTTGGAAAGTAAAAGCAGAGTTTGTTGGATTCACTGCAGATTTAACAAAATATAATAATAAAGTCATTAAACTAGAAAATGAACAACAAACAGATGAGTTACTTGCTTCACTTAATAAAGAGTTTGTAATTAATAGTATTGATGTAAAAGCAAGAAAAAGAGAACCAAAATTACCTTTTACAACTTCTGCTTTACAACAAGAAGCATCAATTAAGCTGAATTTTAGTTCTCAAAAAACAATGTTACTAGCTCAAAAGTTATATGAAGGTATGGATTTAGAAAATGAAACTGTTGGGTTGATTACTTATATGCGTACTGACTCAGTAAGATTAAGTAATGTTTTCACAGTTCCAGTTATTAAATACATTGAAGAAACGTATGGAAAAAAATATACTGGGAAAGTTAAAACTGCTACTAAAAAAGGACTTAATGTTCAAGATGCTCATGAAGCAATTAGACCAACTAATATTTTTAGAACACCAAAAAGTGTTAAAAAATATTTATCAAAAGATGAATTTACTTTATATTCATTAATCTATGATCGAACTATTGCCTCATTAATGGCGCCAGCCATTATTAATACAAAAACAGTAGAACTAGTAAATAACCAAGCAGTTTTTAAAGCAACAGCTCAAGATTTAGTTTTTGATGGGTACTTACTTGTTTATGGTAAATATGAAAAAATTGATTTAGGAGAACTTCCAGAACTTAATGAAAAAGCAATAATTGAACCATTAAGTATTGATAAATCACAACATTTCACTAAACCACCAGCACGGTTTACTGAAGCAAAACTAATTAAAGAAATGGAAGATTTAGGAATTGGTCGTCCATCGACTTATTCACAAACAATTACGACAATTAAAAATCGTAAATATGTAACGATTAAAGATAAAAAGTTTATCCCAACCGATCAAGGAACATTAACAATTGAAAAACTTGATGAGTTTTTCGGACAAATTATTAGTATTGATTACACTGCAAGAATGGAAAGAGTTTTAGATGAAATAATGACTGGTGAACAAAACCAAACAGAAATTATTTCCAAGTTTTATAAAGCCTTTATTCCAATGGTTGATAACGCTAATAAGAACATGGATAAGATTGCTCCTAAGTTTACGGGAGAAGATTGCCCTAAATGTGGTTCACCAATGGTCTTTAGAACATCTAAATACGGAACCTTTGAAGCATGTAGTAATTATCCGACATGTAAATACATTAAAACAAAAGAATACGAAAAACCTAAAGTAGTTTCTACGGGCGTTAAATGTCCAAAATGTGGAAAAGGGGAAATCGTAGAAAGAATTGCAAAAAGCGGAAGAAACAAAGGTAAGAAATTTTATGCTTGTGATAATTTCCCAGCATGTAAAAACATGTTATTTGGATTACCTACTGGTGAACTTTGCCCAGAATGTGGAAATTTATTAATTAGTGATAATAAGGGTGGAATTATTTGTCAAGAAACAAAAAAATGTGGGTACCGAAAAGTGTAAAAAAAAGCCTTAAAAAGACACTAAAATTTAGTGTCTTTTCATTTGACTACGATGGCTTTGCCAAACGATAAATATAGTATTTCTAAATAAGACTGTATACCGTATTTTTTTGTAAATTGTCCATTGACAATTAAATATTAAATGTGGTATATTATTCATGCGACATAGTCGCAACTTATCCCTTACATAGCATGGTGAATAATTAATTTTATTCACACATCCCCTTCCTAAATCCGCCGAGAGGCGGATTTTCCTATTATAGGGGTAAAATTTGGTATATATATAGAAGATTACTTAGAAGTATGTTATAATATTTTGTGATTTTATGAGGAAAGAAGTTGTTGTTTTATGGGTTTTTTCGATAAGTTATTTAAATCAAAAGAAAAGCGTAACCAAGCTAAAAAGTATGAAATTGGAATGAGTAAAACTCGTTCTAAAGTTTTTAGTAACTTAAAAACTTTACTTGAAAATAGTGAGGTTATTAATGATGATTTATTTGATGAACTAGAAGAAATCTTTATTATGGCTGACATTGGTGTAGATACTGTCTTAAAGTTTGTTAGTCATTTAAGAGATACTGTTGAACTAAGAGAAATCACTTCTGTAGAAAAACTAAAAGAATTAATTATTGAAGAAATGTTTAAGTTATATGTTAATGATGAAATTGTTTCTTCTAATTTAGATATTCAAAATAACCGCTTAAATATTGTCTTGTTTGTTGGGGTTAATGGGGCTGGAAAAACGACGACAATTTCTAAGATAGCTAATGAATATATTAAAAAAGATAAAAAAGTTTTAATGGTGGCGGGGGATACTTTTAGAGCTGGGGCGATTGAACAATTAAAGATTTGGAGTGAAAGGGTTAAGGCTTCATTCTTTGCAAAAGAAGAAGGAAGTGATCCTTCAAGTGTGATGTTTGATGCGATAAAATACGCTAAAGAGAATGCGATAGATATTATCTTATGTGATACAGCTGGAAGACTTCAAAACAAAGTTAATTTAATGAAAGAATTAGAGAAAATTAAAAAAGTAATCGCTCGAGAAATTGCAGGAGCACCACATGAAACCTTATTAGTGGTTGACGCTACAACTGGCCAAAACGGTCTTTCTCAAGCGAAAATCTTTAATGAAGTAACAAATATTAGTGGGGTTGTCTTAACGAAGTTAGATGGGACAGCTAAAGGAGGAATTGTTTTGGCAATCAAAGATGAATTAAACATTCCGATTAAATATCTTGGTCTTGGTGAAAAAATTGATGATTTAGAACATTTCGATATTGAAGAATATCTTTACGGAATGTTTGCGGATATTTTCTAATGAATATTTTAGATCAAGCAATTGAAATCATGGAATTATATGATGTCTACCAAGATTTATTAACTGAAAAACAAAAAGCTTATTTTGAAGCTTATTATTATAATGATTATTCTTTAACTGAAATTGCTGAAAATATGAGTGTTAGTCGAAACGCAGTTCACGACCAACTTAAAAGAACAGTTAAGAAGTTATATCATTTCGAAGAAAAACTCGCAGTAAGAAGTAAAAATAAACAAAGAAATAAAATTATTGAAAAACTAGCAACAGAAAAAGATATTAAGAAAGTTATTTCCTTAGTTGAGGAACTTAAGAAAGTAGAGTGATTACTATGGCTTTTGATAATTTATCAGACCGCCTGCAAATGTCTTTAAGAAGAATTACTGGGAAAGGTCGACTAACAGAAAAAGATATTGAAGAAATGATGAGAGAAGTAAGATTATCATTGTTAGAAGCAGATGTTAACTTTAAAGTCGTAAAACAATTTACAAAACGGGTTAAAGAACAAGCAATGGGTGAAAAAATCTTAAAAGGGTTAAACCCCGGACAACAAGTAGTTAAAATCGTTCATGAAGAATTAAAAACCATTATGGGCGAAAAAGCTGCGCCTTTAACAATCAATATGGTCGGAATTACAAAAATCATGATGGTCGGGCTTCAAGGAGCAGGGAAAACGACGACGGCTGGAAAACTGGCTTATTATTTACGTAAAAATAATAATTTAAAACCATTACTAGTTGCGCTGGACGTTTACCGTCCTGCGGCAATTGAACAGTTAAAAACAATTGGGAAACAATTAAATGTTGATGTATTTGCTTTAGGAATTTTTGAGAAACCGCAAATAATTATTAAAAAAGCAATCGAGTTTGCGGTAACTAATGGTAATAATTTAATTATTGCTGATACCGCTGGTAGATTACATATTGATGAAAAAATGATGCAAGAACTTGTCGATATTAAAGAAATCTTAAAGCCAGAAGAAGTCTTGTTAAATTTAGATGCTATGACTGGGCAAGATGCTGTAAATGTAGCTGCAAGTTTTCATGAGACTTTAGGAGTAACTGGAGCAGTATTAACGAAACTTGATGGGGACACCCGCGGGGGAGCTGCGCTTAGTTTAAGAGAAGTTACTAACATCCCAATTAAATTTAGTGGGATGGGCGAAAAACTGGATCAACTAGAAGTCTTTCATCCTGATAGAATGGCCTCAAGAATTCTTGGAATGGGTGATGTATTAACATTAGTTGATAAAGTTACCCAAAATATCGATGAAGACGATATGATGGGACTCATGGAAAAAATGATGAGTGGTAAATATAACTATAACGACTATTTAAAACAGTTAAAAATGGTTGGTAAAATGGGTTCTTTAGGCGGAATGATGAAGTTAATTCCGGGAATGAGTAAAGCTTTAAAAGGGCAAACAATTGATGAAAAACAAACTGTTTATATTAAAGCTTTAATTCAATCGATGACAAAAGCTGAAAGAAAAAATCCGAAATTAATTCAACGGAGCAGTTCACGGAGAAGAAGAATCGCAAGAGGAGCTGGAAGAAGTGTCAGTGAAGTTAACCGTTTAATTCAATCATTAGAACAACAAACGCAAATGATGAAAAGAATGGGAACAATGGATCCTGCGAAAATGAATTCTGCGAGTGCTTTAAAAGCAATGCAAAATACCAAAACAAAAGTTAAAAAAGGAAAAGGGAAAAACCGTAGTAGATTTAGATATTAAAAAAAGAGACAATGCTAAAATTGTCTCTTTTGTTTTGGTTATTTTTCGTTTTCAAAAAACTTTGTTAAAAACTTTTCAATCCCGTTTTCTTTATTTGTTTCTTCTAAAATAATATCTGCAACATCCTTTAAAGAAAAGTGAGCGTTTGCCATGGCGATGCCAACTTCAGCATATTCTAACATTTCAATATCGTTATGACCATCGCCAAAGGCAATAATATCTTCTTTTTTAAAGCCTAAATAATCCGCAACGTATTTTAAAGCATAACCTTTATTAGTTTTTGGGGTGAATAACTCAATAATAAAACTATACTCATTTCCCCAGTTACGGTGTAAGACTTTTCCTTGGTAATGTTTTTGAACGTATTCTTCAATATATTTTCCTTGGCCTTTATTGGCAATAATAATAAAACCATTAGTATCTCCTGGTAAAGTTTCGTTAAAGTCACCAACAGTTAACTGGGCACCGTTAAAGTTATGAATTAACGGTCTAATTTCTTCAGTATCATGGAGTAAATAAATATGATCGCCAATTTCTCCAAAAGCATTTTCCATATATTGTTTAGTATTTTCAAAAATATCTAAAATGTATTCTCTTTTCACGGTTAAACTAAAGCATTTAAAGTTAGGATCTTCTTTTGAAGTTACTAACCCACCGTTATAATTAATAATTGGGGTATCTAATTTTAACATTTGATGATACATTTCTGAACTCCGCCAAGGGCGTCCAGTTGCGATTACAATCTGATGACCTTGCTTAGTAAGATTAATTAAGTAATCTCTTGTTTCATCTTTTAAGGTTTCCCAATCATATAATAATGTCCCATCTAAATCGAGGGCAATTAAGTATTTTTTCATAATATCACCTTTTTTTATTATCGCATAATCATAATATTTACACAATAAAAATGATAAATATGTTATAATATTTAATAAGTTGGGGGTTGATATCATGTTTTTTGATATTTCTTTTGGTGGGTTTATAAATTTCTTCTTAGGAATGGCTACTGGAGCCATTGCTTTTACAGCGATTTTTGTTGCTTTACTCTTAAGAGGAAAGAACATAAATATTGAAGAAATTAAAAAATCGGCAGTTGATGTTGATGAAGAAGAAATCAAGGCAATGATTGTTGAAAAAAGAAAACTATTTAAGAAAAATAAAAAGTTAGGTGACAGAAGTGTTGCTAAACTTACTTTTGATATGAGTTATGAATTAGTAGAAGAAATCGCTTCTTATTTTTTCCCAGAATCAAAATATCCAATGTTAGAATTAAATGTTCATGAATTACTTGAACTTAACCATTATATAACTGACAGAATTAAAACTATTTTAGATAAACCAATTTTAAAAAACACTATGAATTTACAAATGACTCAGTTAAGGAATATGTTTGAAAAGAAAAAATTCATTACTGAAAATAAAGTAGTAAAAACAGCGAAGAAATATAAGGTTGGTAAAATTGTAAAATATGGCGGAATTGCAATTAATTTGTTTAATCCAGTTTACTGGTTTAGAAAGTTAGTTATTAATACGTCCGTAGATGCGATGACAAAAAAGATTTGTGTAGTAATTATTGGAATAGTTGGGGAAGAAACGACAAAAGTTTATTCTAAAAAACTATTTGATAAACCAGTAGAACTAGACATGATTGAAAATGAAGTTGAAACATTCCTTGAAAAAGGAATTGTTGAAGAGGATGAAGACAAAGAATAAGAAAAATGATTATTAGTAAAGGGTGATTCTATGGTTTTTAAGAAGAAGAGACTAGTGGCAGTAGAAAAAAGAACACCGGATACGGTGCCTTTTGTTGTGCCAGAAATTACCGAAGAAAATAAAAAAGAACCTTATCAAAAAAACCGTTTTGTTTCGCCGATTTTTGGAACAAAAGTAAAGGATGAAATTGTTATTCCAAATCCTCATAAAAGATTTGGAGATACTGATAAACAATACGATACATTTAGAACTAAACCCCGCCTTACTAAAGAAGATAGAATTAAAAAGTATGGTTCAGAATTTTCGGAGTTTGATTTAGTAAGTGGGAGAAACTTAAATGAAGCAATGGAAGCCCAAGGAAAAAGATCTAGTCGAAAAAATAAAGGATATGAAGGAGTAGAAGAACTACAAATTACTGAAGAAATAAATAATGATTTAGAACCAACTCCTTCAGTTGAAAAAGTAGAAGTTACGCCAGTTAAACCAAATAGTAATATTAATGATTATATTAATAAGTTAAGAGAAAAAAGAAAAGATATTCCAAAAGAAGTTATTGAAAAACATCAAGAACTTAAAACTGAAAAAAGTTATCGTTTACCACCTTTTTCATTACTTTCAAAACCAGTGAAAAAAACAGAAGAAAGCCATGAGTGGATTGATGAACAAATTGCGGTATTAAATAAAACTTTTCAAGAGTTTAATGTTGGAGCTAGTGTCTTTACTCATACTAAAGGGCCAACAGTTACCCGTTATGAAATAGTCTTAGATAGTGGGGTTAATGTTAAAAAAGTTACTAGTATTTCCGATAATATTAAAATGGCTTTAGCCGCAAAAGAAATTAGAATAGAAGCACCAATTCCTGGGAAAAGTACGATTGGAATTGAAGTACCTAATAAAATCGCTGAAATTGTTCCGTTTATTGATATTGTTGAACAAGCAGAATTTGTTGATGCGAAAGACCCTTTAACTGTTGGGTTGGGATTAGATATTGATGGTAAAGGAGTTTATGCCTCAATTACTAAAATGCCGCATGGCCTTGTAGCAGGAGCTACAGGCAGTGGTAAATCAGTTTGTATTAATACGATTTTAATGAGTTTCTTATTTAAATATTCACCTGATGAATTAAAGTTATTGTTAGTTGACCCTAAAATGGTTGAATTATCTGCCTATAACGAGATTCCTCATTTACTTACTCCAGTTATCACTGATGCGAAAATCGCAACAGCCGCTTTAAAATGGGCGGTAGAAGAAATGGAAAATCGTTTTAGAATGTTCTCAAGAGAAAGAGTAAAAGATATTACTACCTATAATCTTAAAGTAAAAGAAGAAGGTAAATTAAAACTAATGCCTTATATTGTAATTGTTGTCGATGAGTTAGCTGATTTAATGACAGTTGCCTCAAGAACAGTTGAAAGTGCGATTATGCGCTTAACCCAAAAAGCAAGAGCTTGTGGGATTCATTTAATTATCGCAACGCAAAGACCGTCAACCGATGTTATTAAAGGAACGATTAAATCAAATATTCCAACGCGTCTGGCTTTTATGGTTTCTAGTTATGTTGATTCAATGACAATTATTGATAGTGTTGGTGCTGATAAATTACTTGGTAGAGGCGATATGTTGTACGCTGAAAGCGGACAACCACAACGCCGTGTTCAAGGAGCTTATGTTTCTGATTTAGAAATTAAAAATGTGATTGAGTTTATTACAAGACAACGCAAACAAGAATACTTCTTTACTCAAGAAAAACTTGTGAAAAAAGCAATAAGACAAGAAACAAGAGATGAATTATTTGATGATATAGCGAGCTATGTTGTTTCAAATAAAGAAGCTTCTATTAATAAGATTAGTAAAGAGTTTAAAATTGGCTTTAACCGTGCTCAAAAAATTGTTGAGACAATGGCAGATTTAGGAATTGTATCTGACAATGTTGGGTCTAAAGCAAGAAGTGTTTTAATTAATGAAGAAGAGCTTACGGAGTTACTAAATAAGAACTAGGTGGATTTTATGGAAAACAAGACAGAAAAAATAAGTGAAATACAAGATGATTTAGAAGAAACAAGTGCAGTTATTGATTATACAGAATCAACTAATAAATATAAAAAGAAATTGATCAGAAAAACATCAGTTGTTTTTCTGAGTACAGTTATTATTTTAATAACGAGATTTTTAAAATATGCGCCATTTGATATTATTATTTCTTCAACCTTATTTTTAGGGTTGTTACTCGTATCAGTATTACTTGGGATTGCGATTTTAATTTATCTTGTTTCAACTAAAAATTTAGTTGAAACAGAAAAGATTAATAAAAACTATCAAAAGTTACATAGTACTTTTGATTTAGTTAGTGTTGTTCCGCTTTTTATGGCTTTTATTTCAATTATTAATAGTTTTATTGTATCTCCGGCAACAGTAGTTGGTCAAAGCATGGAACCAACGTTCTACGAAGGAGAAGACTTAGTGATGATGCACATCACTAAGAACTATCACCGTTTTGATGTGATTGTTTTAAAAACAAATGGTGGAGAATACTATTTAAAAAGAATTATTGGTCTTCCAGGGGAAACTGTGAAGATTGATCATAGTGTTGTTTATATAAACGGTAGCGCCATTGATGAACCATTTATTGATGAAGATAATGTTTATACATATTGTAATTCATCACATGTAACGGTTTGTGAGTTTAATGTTCCGGAAGGATCGTATTTCGTAATGGGAGATAACCGTGAACATTCTCTTGATTCGAGATTTGATGAATTAGGATTTGTCACTGAAGAACAGTTATACGGAACAGTAGTTTTTAAATTTAATAATATCTTTAGAAGTAGTTTAAACTAGGAGTTGATTTTATGAAACAAATCCAATGGTATCCAGGCCATATGGCTAAAACCAAAAAACAAGTTAAAGAAAAAATCAAACTTGTTGATGTTGTCTTAGAACTCCTAGATGCAAGAATTCCATATGCTTCGCAAAACCCAGTTATCAAGGAGTTAATCGGGAATAAACCGCGGGTTATTTTATTAAATAAAGCGGATTTATCTGATCCTGTGGAACTTGATAAATGGGTTTCTTTTTTTGAAAAAAAGGGTGTTAAAACTTTAAAGATTAATGCTTTAAGTGGCATGGGTGTTGACAAGATTAAAGGGGTTTTAAAAGAAGTTTTAAAAGAACAAATTGCTAAAGAGATTTCTAGAGGAAGAAAAGAACGACCAATTAGAACAATGATTTTAGGAATTCCTAATGTGGGGAAATCAACATTAATAAATCGACTAGCTAAAAAGAAAAAATTAGTCGCAGAAGATCGCCCTGGGGTGACTCGTCATACGCAATATATTCGCGTAGGAACTGATTTTGAATTACTGGATACACCAGGAATCTTATGGCCTAAATTTGATACTAAGAATGTTGCTTTTAAACTGGCAATAACTGGCGCGATAAAAGATGATATTTTACCAATTGATGAAATAGCAATATATGGTTTTAAATATCTTAATGAACATTATCTTGATCGCTTTGAAGCAAGATATGATATTAAAGTTGATATTGATGATGTTTT
>Ga0164318_10001291_pt1 | contig 21983 bp, 26 predicted proteins | sample GuaBasSedimGuay9_FD_113734 | JGI IMG/M metagenome (GOLD analysis project Ga0164318, IMG submission 113734) | Subseafloor sediment microbial communities from Guaymas Basin, Gulf of California, Mexico - Guay9, Core 4571-4, 0-3 cm | ecosystem: Environmental > Aquatic > Marine > Hydrothermal vents... | reverse complement strand
TATGATGATGTCTAACGCGGAGTTGCTTAGTCTTATCCCTCCAGACAAGATTAGTGATGACGTGTTAAAATTACTTAGGACTAAGCCCATAAGGACGTTATCTGGTGTGGCTGTTGTTGCAATTATGACTAAGCCTTACCCGTGTCCTGGTAGGTGTATATATTGTCCTGGTGGTGTAGAGTCTAACACTCCAAAAAGCTACACAGGAAAAGAGCCTGCTGCTCTTAGAGCAGCTATGAATAATTATGATCCCTATTTGCAGGTACATAACCGATTAAAGCAGCTTTTTGCTATAGGTCATAAGCCTAGTAAGGTAGAACTGATAGTTATGGGTGGTACATGGGAGTTCTTTCCGAAAGATTATAGAGAATGGTTCATAAGGAGAGCTATACAGGCAATGAATGACTTTCCAGAGGTGAAGCCTGACAGGAGCCTTGAACTAACTCAGCAGCAGAATGAAACTGCAAACATTCGGTGCGTTGGAATAACATTCGAGACAAGGCCAGATTATTGCCAAGATGTTGAACATATGTTAGATTTGGGCGGCACTCGTGTTGAACTTGGCGTCCAGTCTATTTATGATGATGTTCTCTCATACGTAAAGAGAGGGCATAGTATTGAGGATACGGTGAAAGCTACAGAAAGACTCAAAAATGCAGCGTTTAAAGTCAACTACCATATCATGCTCAACTTGCCGAAGTCTGATCCTGACAGAGATTTTAACATGGTAAAAACAATATTTGAGGATGAGCGATTTAGGCCAGACATGGTTAAGTTTTATCCAACACTTGTTATGAAAGGTACTCCCCTTTACTCATTATGGAAAAGAGGAAAGTATAGAAGCTATGATATGGACACCCTTCTTGAACTTTTGGAGCGTGTAATTGCTATCACACCACCATGGGTTAGGATAATGCGCGTGCAAAGGGATATACCAGTACCATTAACAGATGCAGGGCCAAGCAAAGGAAACTTGAGACAGATACTTCTGTCGAAGGGAATTAGATGCAGGGATATACGGTGCAGAGAACCATTTGACAGACCTCTAGGTAAGCTAACCCCTGTTAAAAGAGAGTATCATGCAAGCAATGGAACAGAAATTTTTTTATCTTATGAGGACCTACATAATGATAGGATAGCAGGCTTTTTGAGGCTAAGAATAGATGATCATGCATCTGTAAGGGAGTTACATGTTTACGGTGAGCAAACACCAGTTGGTGAGTTTGGTGACGTCCAACATAAAGGCATAGGGTCTAGCTTACTGGAATGGGCTGAAAAACTGTCAAGAGAGTTTTCAATGAGGGAGATAAGAGTAATAAGTGGCATTGGTGTTCGTGAGTATTATAGGAAGCATGGATACAGGTTTATTAGGCCGTACATGGTAAAACGACTTTAGGGGGGTTGTTTATGCTTGTGGGGGAAGTTCTTGAAAGAATGAAGCCTGTTAGTGGTTCTGATCCGATTTATACTATCTCAGATAGAGTTTATAGACAGAGATTATTAGAAATCCCTGTTATACAGGGCAACGAAGTTGGCTTGGTTCCCTGCATGAGTATTTTGGATAATTCCCCTACTACTAAGATAGGTTCACTTGTTGTTAGCTCACCAGCTGTTACTAGGCATCATACTGTGGGTAATGCTGTTCACCTGATGGTCAAGTCCGGATTCTGCACCTTGCCTGTTGTTGAGAGTGTTTATTTAGGTGTGGTGAGAGATACCAGTTTAGTTAGGTTTGTGGATTTGCCAAATGTTAGCGTTTCTGAGATAATGAAGAAACCAAAGGTAGTTAAGGAGAGTGATTCACTCGCTAAGGTAAGATCTATCATGAGGAAGTACAGCATAGATGCTGTTCCAGTAGGGCCTGACTCTGTTGTAACATTTTATGATGTGTTTAGGAAGATTGTTTCTGCTAGTAAGGATAGGTTGCAGAAGACTGAGCCTAGAACTGTTTTGTCCGCTCCTGTTTCTGTTGCATTGTCAGAATGTAAGCCGGTTAGACCAGATACCTCGATACGTAAGTTTATAAGATCCTCTGTTGATCAAGGACTTAGAACGTTACCTGTTGTGTCTGGTAAGGAAATCGTAGGACTAATCTCTAGAAAGAATGTTCTTGATTACTTTGTGAGGCTTACAGGCAAGGGTGTTGTTGTAAACCTAAGCGGGCATATTTCCTACACACCTGATGTTAATAGAGAGATAAAGCATTTTGTTAATCATGTTCATAAGAATATAAGGTCAATAAAAATTCGTGCGGAAAGACCTCTATCTAAGAATGTCTTTAAGGTAAACTTAACTGTTAGGGCTAATAGAACAATCCACTTAAAACAGGAGGGAACAAATCTTACTAAGATACTCCATGATTTATTTGATAGAGCTAAAAATGCTTTATGATGCTCGAGGCAAAGCTTTACTATGATCCTAAGAAGAAATTTATATGCCTAGGTGTAAAACAGGGTAAGCGCAACGTGTATGTTTGGACGTACACTGATAGAATACTCCGCCACGTTTATTACACTGTTGACAGAGATGTTGTTGGGAGTACTATACCCTATCGGGCTATTAAGCTGAACAAACGTCGTTTGTTCGGTTTAGATGATGTGGACGCGGATCTTAAATATTGGGCAAACATTCTCTATAGAGTATGGAAACTTGGGAGGACAACTGAAATCGACAATCTTTTTAATTGAGAATGCACTTATTTTCTTATAGCCCCGTGGTCTAGTGGTCAAGGATGCGGGCCTTTGGAGCCTGTGACCCCGGTTCGAATCCGGGCGGGGCTATGCTGGGGTAGCCAAGTGGTTACGGCGCAGGCCTTGAGAGCCTGTTCCCGCAAGGGTGCCTGGGTTCGAATCCCAGCCCCAGCGCTAAATAATTGAAAGGTGTTGAGATTGCTATAATGTTTTAAACTTCTTTCATTAGTTTCTTTAGTTTATACAGCTGTGATTCTAAGTTTCTTATCCTGGCCTCTGCCTGCTTGATCTTGCTTTCAGTGTCCTCTTTTTTTAGAGGTTCTCCACAGTAGTTGCATGTAAACATTTGTTTCATCGCTTCTATTAGCCGAACTCTTACTCCGCAATCTTCACATATATAGAATTCTTTTCCTTCTTTGTATTCTCTAATTTCTCGTTCAATTGCTCTTATTTCGTTGTATGTCTCATTCATTGCAAATTTTACTATGTCCCTGGGCTTTAGGGACCATATGTAGATATACCAGCCTTTTCTCTTGTCTCTTTTTCTTGTGTAGGTTACTACTTTTTTAGCGTGTAGTTTGTAGAGAATGGCTCTGACCTTATTTACCTTCAGTTTCATCTTCTCAGCTATTTCAAACTCGTTAGCTTTCTTTAACCGCTTGGATAGAATAATTTTACACACCTCTATTACCTGGTCTCCACCTAGCTCTTTTAACCTCTCCTTTACTATTTTATTCCTGAGAACATATTTTTTGGGCATTACTCATCACGTGCCTCCCATGATACGCGGGACTATCATAATATACAGCAAACTTGTTGTTGTAAGAGATATAATTATATGTGTTAATACTATTTTAATTTTGTCATTGGTTATGTAGCTGAGCAGGTCATGGAGTATTCTGCACCCGTCTGTTATCCATAGCACAGGCATAGCGTTTACTATTCCGACAGCGATGTTAAGTAGTACTATCCATTTTAATAGTCTACCAATAAAACTGACTAAACTTCCGATGAGGTCCTCTTTGTAGACTACAGGGCCAAACACACCGTTCAATTTACCATCTTTTAGTGTTAACGTGTACTCTCCCTTGTTTGTTCTTATGTTTAAGGTTTGGTTTGGTTCGACATTCTGCATGAACTTGACAAATGCACTCATATTATGTATTGTTACATTGTCTATTGATATTATACTCTCATTAATGGTTATGTCTGTTGAGTTGAGTGGATATCCTGTTATTTCTAGTACTTGGACACCTTCTGATATTATGTGTGTTCCGTACGCACCCTGTGAGGCTATGCCAAACAGCACAAACAGCAGCATAAACGCACCAGCTGTTAGAAGATTTGCCCAGGATCCAGCGCTTAGTATCCTTATTCTGGACAGTTTACCAACTCTGTTTAATGACTTTTCATCCATCTCTACAAAAGCCAAAGGTAGTATTGGGAGAAAAGCCAAAAAACCAAAACCTGACGACTTTACTTTTACTCCTTCTGATTCAGCAACTGCTCCATGTGATCCCTCGTGAACTATAGCTAAGATAACAATTGCTATTATACCTTCAATTAGTGGTATCGTTACCCCTGGTATTACTAGTGTTGCACCTGCAGGTGTTCCTGGTTGAGTTAGGACACGTATAAGGTAGTCAAATAGCCACCACATTCCATAGCCCATTGCTATAAGCGTTGCGACTACACCTATATTTGAGTAGACTTTAACCCACCTGCTAGATCCAAGTTTTTTCATAGTTTTTAACCCAAACTTTGTTTTTGTAATTAGAAAGATTTTATCCTGGATATGGAACTTTTTTCTGTAGATTATCAATAATAAGGCAGCTATCGCATACACCACTAAGGTTATATAGAGCATAAATCTCACTTCTTACGCTTGAGTCTGAGGTCTTTTGACCCGCACTTTCTACATTTTGCACGGCCAAGTCTTATCTCTTTAGGATTATTAACCCTAATCTTAGATTTACAACGCTTACATACATAAACGTTATGGAACAGTCTTTGCTCTGCCTCTGTAAACTTGGCCATGTTTCACTTTAAATGATTGAATTTAAAAACCTTTCTATCCACTCTATTAATTTTCTTATTATTGACTTTTTAGTGCAGTCAACGCTAAACTTGTTTTCTATTCCATGGTCAATAATGATCATGGTTAGATTTCCTGTTTTGTTTAGTGTTATCGTGCGATTTTTAGTTCTTATACCGTTGATAACCTTCTCAAGGTCTGTGTTCGTTTCTATTGTGCAAGCTTTACCATTAACAGTTGTTTTTATGGTTATGTTTGGTTTATCAAGTTTGTATATCATTTTTGTGTATGTAATGTTAACAGGCGATAAGAGCACTTTTATGTAATTGTCCTTGTCTGTTAAATTAACTGTGAAGTTCAGTTTGTAGAATCCTGTAAGAATGGGGATATGTTCTCTTTTGTTTAAGTAAAATATATCTACGTCTCTTATTTCTTTCTTTGAGTACACAAGCACTTCTATAGGCACCTCATTGTTGTAGGTGTAGTTTGGGGCATTTATCACCAAACGAATACCCTTCTTTGTAGCTTCTATTTCCTCTAACTTTGAGTACGCTTGCTGAAATGTTTGAGACATGTATTTGCTACTTAGTGTGATGTTTTTGTAAATCACTTTGTCAGCTATCTGCATCCCTATTGGTACATTGTAAAATATGTAATAGTCCCTGTCCACAGTTTTTGGTAGTTTTGCGATTAACACTACATAATTGTTATCATTCGGCCCAATCTCTACGAAACCTTCTTCATCTCCGTAAGCTAGGTGTACTTCTGTTGGTAGTATAACCTTGTACTGGACAAGTAAGGTGGAATTGTACTTATTTGTTATGTTTGCTACGATAACAGCGTGATCTTCACTCCCGTAGTTTTGTTTGTCCATTTCTAAGTCTACATCTAATCTTGATTTGCTCAACTCGACACTCATGTTTTCCATGCTCGTATTGATATCGATGTTAACGCTTCCTTCCCCATAGTACGTGCCTTCCACTATCTTGTCATCTACTTCGAATGTTGAGATCGCTTTTACGTGTGTTCCATCGACGTACGAGCATTCTCCGTACGTTGGGTCTATTTCTATCCAGCCTATCTTTGGATCATAGTACTCTACCCACGAGTGTACTGCGTTTGGGTATATGTCAGAGTGAGCATAACCAGATACATATCTTGCTCCTATACCTAGGCATCTTAACATAGCAACTGTTAGCGTTGCATAATCTCTGCAAACTCCTTTTTTTGTTTGCAGTATGTAGCTTGCATTTCTGTGGCCATCCTTCTCTGTGTAGTTCATATTGCTGTTTACCCACAGGCAGACTTTAGCTGCTGCCTCTTCTATTGTAGTAGCACCTTTTACAACATCTTTTGCTGTGTTGCACACATCCTCCCCTAAATTTGTGTAACGTCCTGGTTTTGTGTAATCGTTGCTGTAGTAGACAGGGTACTCTGTGAAGGAGCCATTGACGATTCGCATACTGGACTCGACATGACACAGTCTTTTTGTACCAATGTCAGAACAGTTTGACTCATTCATGAGTGCTAGGTTATAGCTGAGATTTCTTACCTCTCCTGTTGTTTCGATGTTAACCGTTATAATGTATGTCCCGTTCATGTGTGTAACAAGATCTGCATTCAGACTATATGACACTGTTATCAGCAGTAGTATCCACATCCACCTCATGGAAATATTTAATACTGTTGCGTTTAAATAATTGATTATGTATGATATAGTCAAAACAACTCAAGGTCTTAGGGATGATATGAAGTATATCACTGTTGGTAGTGATATTGGTATACCAGCTACAAATAAACCTAGTAGATCTGAGATATCTTTGTTGGTAGATTATGATAAGATGAAGCTCTTGACAATGATAAAACGGGCAAGGTACGATCTTGTGGTTAATCCAACAAGTAAGGTTTTTACAAGAGGTATTGCGAAGATAGCAGCTGAGAAAAGGGTAGGTGTCTGTTTAGAGTTAAGAAAATTGTACTATTTACGCGGATATGAGTTGTCTGTTGCTTTAAGGGATATGAGAGATGTAGTGAAACTTTGTGTTAAGTATAAGGTTCCTATTGTACTGTGTACAGGGGCTGTGAAGTCAGAGGAGCTTCGATCTCCTCATAGTCTTATCGTTTTTGGACAGGTTCTCGGCTTGAACGCGAAGCAAGCTAAGATGGCTATCACATACTATCCAGAACAGTATGTTAGGAGGGTTTTAGATGTTAAAAAAAGAGAAGAATAGATATGTTTGTTTTGTAGGTGTAATTGACGAGAAGACATTTAGGGATAGGCTTCTGTCTTTTTTAGGTGAAGACGAGTACGCAAATGCCAAATTTTCAATAATAGAAACACATAAAAATGAGTTAATAGTAAGAACTACACATAGATATGTGGTAAAAGTTAAATTCGTAGGCGTGTTATTAGGGTTAGACCCTGTGAAGACAAGTGGCACATTAAAAAGGGTGGTTAAATGAATATGAGAGATATGGCAATGGGTTACGATCGTGCGAGTACTGTATTCTCCCCTGACGGTAGGCTCCTTCAGGTAGAGTATGCTAGGAAAACAGTTAATCAAGGAGCCACAGCTGTGGGTGTAAGATGTAAGGATGGTGTGGTTCTGCTTGCAGACAAGAGAATCGTTGACAAACTTGTTGTTCCCCACAGTGTTGAGAAAGTTTACAAGATAGATGATCACATAGGTGCTACGCTTGCAGGGCTTGTTTCGGACGGTCGTGTACTTGTGGACAAAGCAAGGTTAACAGCGCAGAGAAATAACTTAACGTATGGAGAGCCTGTTGATGTTATAACTATTGTTAAGGATATTGCCGACTACTGCCAGGCTTACACTCAGTATGGTGGTATAAGGCCCTTTGGTGTGTCTCTGATAGTAGGAGGTGTCAATGAGGTTCCTAAGTTGTACGTTGTTGAGTTATCAGGTGTTTATTTTGAGTACAAGGCAACTGCTATTGGTGAGGGCGCCAGAGTGGTTAACAAGTATCTAGAATCTAAATACAAAGAGAACATAACTGTGAAGGAAGGTGTTAAACTAGCTCTTAATGCTCTTAAGTCCTTTTTGGGGCCTAAATTTGAACTTTCAAGAATAGAAGCTGCTGTGATACACAAAGACCCAAAAAGGTTTGTTAAATTAACTGAGCAGGAGTTATCTCGTTATTAGGTGGTTAACTTGGTATCTGTGGATAAGGCTGTTATTGCAACCATTGAGAGGAATGGTAGACGGTATGAAGTACTTGTAGATTCTGAGCTTGCTTGGGAGTTAAAAAAAGGTAAGAATGTCTCGATTGAAGACATACTTGCTGTCCCTGAGATTTTTGCTGATGCTAGGAAAGGTGAAAAAGCAGGGAATCTGTCTGCTGTTTTTGGTACTGATAATATTTACGACGTAGCAAAGGAGATAATTCTTCACGGAAAGGTCCCTATGTCAAAAGAGTATAGGCACAGGCTGTTAGAAGAGAAGACGAGAAAGATAGTTGATTATATAAGCAGGAATGCCATTGACGCCAGAACAAATGCACCTATACCACCTGAGAGAGTTGAAAAAGCTATTCACGAACTTAAAGTTAATATTGATCCGTTAGAGCCTGTGGAGTCTCAAATAAATAAGATATTAACAGATCTTAGGAGAATTATCCCACTCTCTTTTGAACGAAAGAAGTTAAAAGTTGTAATACCTTCTTCTTATGCTCCTAAGGTGTATGGCGTTCTTAAGAAGTACAACAAGCTTAAAGAAGAGTGGTTAGCAAACGGAGACTACTATGCTGAGTTTGATATTGCAGCAGGGATGCTGAATAATTTTTACGATGAGATAAACAAGGCAACAAAAGGGAATGTAACAGTTAGCGAGGTGAAATGAATATGTCCGAAGTCTATGTTAAGGATAGAGAATTGGTTGTGCCTGGACAAGTTATAGCAAAAGGCATTGACTTTATACCCTCCTCTGGTACTGTGAGAGAGGGTGATAGTGTTGTTGCTACTATGCTAGGTCTTGCACACCAGAAAAATAAGATAATGAGAGTGATACCTCTTGTTGGACCTTACTTCCCACAGGTAGGTGACCAAGTTATTGGTAGGATCAGCTCGGTTGGGTTCTCAGGGTGGATGGTAGATATAGGCACACCTTATCCAGCGAGCTTATCGGTTAGAGACGCGGTAGGCGAGTACGTTGACTTGCAGAAGACAGATATAACTAAGTTTTATGACTATGGTGACCTGATTGTAGCTAAGATACTGTATATAAGCAAAGGAGGAAACATAAGATTAAGTATGAAAGGTCCAATATACAGGAAGTTGAAAGGTGGAAAATTAATAAAGATAACACCATCGAAGATACCGAGGCTCATAGGTAAGCAAGGAAGCATGGTAAATCTGATAAAGACGAGGACAAAGTGCTTAATAATTGCAGGTCAAAATGGCTGGGTGTGGATAAGTGGCGAGAGAAGGAATGAGATAGCAGCAGCTAAAGTTATTGCCATGATTGATGAAGAGAGCCACACAACAGGTTTGACCGAGAGAGTTGAAGCAACGTTAAAAAAGTTGATGGGTGATAATAATGAGCTATGAAAAAAGGTTTGATGGTAGATCATTTGACGAGTTTAGACCCGTAGAAATCAAAGTAGGCGTTATCCCTCGAGCTGATGGTAGTGCTATGTTCAAGATTGGTAAGACAGTAGCAATAGCAGGTGTTAAAGGACCACGAGAGTTACATCCAGCACACAGGAGAGATCCAGAGAAGGCAGTTTTAAACGTTTACTACGATATGGTATCTTTCTCTACTCCTGATAGGGTAAGGCCTGGTCCTGACAGAAGAGATACAGAGTTAAGTAAGGTGATAAGAGAGGCTTTGGAACCTGCTTTACTGCTTGATAAGTTTCCCTATGCGGGCATAGACTTGTTCGTCTACATTCTGCAGGCTAATGCTGGTACACGGTGTGCAGCTATAAGTGCAGCCTCCTTAGCACTTGCGCATGCAGGAATTCCCATGAGGGACCTTGTTTCTGCTGTTGCCTGTGGTAAGGTAGGAGATAAGATTGTTGTTGACCTGACGAAGGAAGAGGAAGACTACGAGGAGGGGGCCACAGATGTTCCAATAGCTATTATGCCGCGTACTAGGAAGATAACTTTGCTTCAGATGGACGGTTCTATGACTCCAGAGGAAGCAAAAGAGATAGTGAGAAAAGGAATAAAAGCTTGTGAGAAGATAGCTGAGCTACAAAGGGAAGCATTGAAGTCTGTGTTTGAAGGTGGTAACAATGAATGATTACATAAATGATTTGATAAGAGAGAATCTTAGAGTAGATGAGAGAGACATGTTGCAGTACAGGAACATTAAAATTAGTACAGGCGTGGTCAAGAATGCTTCTGGAAGTGCAATGGTGGAGATTGGAAACACAAAAGTTGTTGCAGGAGTTAAATTTGACATTGGCGAACCATTCTCTGACGCACCTGACAAGGGTGTTCTTATAACTAACGCAGAGTTTGTTCCCTTTGCTGCACCTGAGTTTGAACCAGGGCCTCCGGACCAGTATGCAGTGGAACTAGCTAGAGTGGTTGATAGGGGAATACGAGAGTCCGAAGCAGTTGACCTATCAAAGTTATGCATAGTTCCGGGAGAGAAAGTCATGATGATGTTCGTGGACATCTATGTGCTGAATAACGCAGGTAATCTAACTGATGCTGCGTCTTTAGCAGTTATAGCTGCTATGAAAACAGCGAGAATGCCAAAAGTAGAGAATGGAGAGTTGTTGCAGAATGAGGTTGGAGAGCCTCTCCCAGTTGTGAGGACTCCAATATCTGTTACGGTGTACAAAATTAATGGTAAGCTTTTGATTGACGCCAATGATAGAGAAGAGCAAGCTAGTAGTGCATCATTAACTGTTATACTGGACGAAGATGGGATCATACATGGTATGCAAAAGAGAGGTAGTGGTTACATCACAGAGCAGGAATTCTCTGACATATTAGAGATCGTTAAAAATAAATACGATGAGTTGAAGTCGATTGTTGATAAGGTGGTAGATGATGGAGCACACGAAGTTTGAGCGTGCGAGGATAATAGGTGCCAGAGCTTTGCAGATAGCTATGGGTGCACCTCTACTTATCAAGCGACCTAAGGATGTTTACAATCCAATTAAGTTAGCAACTATGGAATATGAGAAGGGAGTGCTACCTATAACCATCAAAAGATTTTAATTATACCTATTTTTTATTGTATTATGTTGTATGCTAGAAAAATTAAGACTACCGCAGGAAAGGACACTATCGAGGTTATTATGAAGTCTAAGTTGGGAACGTTTAGAGGTTCAGCTCCTGTTGGAAAATCAAAAGGGTCTAATGAAGTTAAGGAGTTTAAAGTAAGTCTAGATAGAGATATAAAATTCGTTAAGTCCTTGGACATTACTATTAATGACATAGACGACGTGTTTGCTTTTGATGATCTTGATGTTGGCGGGAACACGAGATTGGCATTGTCTTACGCAGCATTAAAATACCTATCAGCAAAGCATAACAAACCTGTGTGGTATCTTCTTAACCCAAACGCCAATAGAATTCCTTCACTTCTGAGTAATACTATCGGTGGTGGTGTGCACTGCAGTGTGGGCCCTAAATTTCAGGAATTTTTGGTTATAGCAGAGGGTAGTGTCACTTCTATGGTTGAACATAACAAGCGCGCCTGGATATATGCTGGATCCGTGTTAAGAAAAATGAAGAAGCTAGCTGGTCGTAATCTTGAAGGGGCCTGGTGTGCTAATATAACAGATGAGCAAGCCTTGATAATATTACACAATTACAAGAAAGGAGTGGATGTGGCTGGAGCAACATTTCACAATAAAGATTACAATCTTATTAGGTCTATTGTAGAAGATCATGATGTGTTCTACATTGAGGACCCCTTTGACGAGAAACAATACCACTTGTTTGCAAGGTTAAAAAGGGAATTTAAAGACAGATTAGTAGTTGGTGATGATCTATTTGCCACGAACGTCTCTTTGCTTAAAAAACACCGTAGTGCGTGTAATGGTGCAATTGTTAAACCAAATCAAGTAGGTTCGTTAACAGCTACTAGAGCGTTTGTCAATCAGGCCAAAAAGTATAAATATAGAGTAATCTTATCACATAGGTCAGGCGAAACACCTGATTGGGTGCTGGCTGATCTTGCTGTCGCATTTGATGCTGACTATTTGAAGTTAAGTGTGTATGGAAAAGAAAGGTTGATAAAGCTAAAACGTTTGGAGGCTATAGAAAAAGAGGTGGAAAAATGGCAGAGAAAACAGAGAAACTTTTAGTACCTGTGGAAGAGTATCTAAAGTCAGGAGTACACTTTGGTTCGAAAACAAAGACAGGTTATGTATCTAATTTTGTTTATAAGGTAAGGCCTGATGGTCTTCCTATAATGGATTTGAACAAGATAAATGAGAGAATAAAGATTGTTGGAAAGTTTTTAGCTCGCTACGATCCACAAGACATACTTGTTGTTTGTAGACGTAAGTCAGGTGTACAACATGCTAAGAAATTTGCTGAGGCTATAGGTGCTCACTACCATGTTGGAAGATACCTTCCTGGAACTTTAACCAACGTTAATTACGAGAAGTATGTTGAGCCTAAGGTCGTTTTTATATGTGATCCTTGGCAGGACACTAATGCTGTGCTTGATGCTTATAAGATAGGTGTGGTTCTGGTATCTTTGGTTAACACAAACAACACACTTAACTATGTGGACGTTGCTATTCCTTGCAATAACAAAAGTGGTAAGAGCTTATCACTTGTATATAGTTTACTCGCAAAGATTTATCTTGAAGAGCGTTCGAAATGATGATAAGGCATCCTGTAGCTGCTGGAACCTTTTACCCTGCGGAGGAGCATGAGTTAAGAGCTATGTTGAGCACTCTGATGAAGAGTGCAGAGTTTGGATCTGCTGTTGGAGTTATTTCTCCTCATGCAGGTTATGTGTATTCTGGTGCTGCTGCAGCAAAGTCTCTTTCTCATATTAAACAAAGTCCTGTTGTGATACTCTCTCCAAATCATACAGGTTATGGCAAAGACATTGCTGTGAGTAAAGCTACTTGGAGGACACCTCTAGGTGATGTTGATGTTGACCAGGAAATGGCGAACTACATTGTTGAAAAGACCTCTGCTGAGTTTGATGAGGAGGCACATAGTGGTGAGCATGCAATAGAAGTACAGTTGCCTTTCTTGCAGTACCATCTAAAGGAATTTAAGATAGTTCCTATAACAATTAAGCACGCTAGTAAATCTGATTTAGATCATTTAGCTGAAGTACTTTCAGACATGAATGCGTCGTTTGTAGCGTCTTCTGATTTTACACACTATGGACCTATGTATGGCTTTGTTCCGTTCATACACAATGTGAGAGAAAATCTCTACAAGCTAGACATGAGTATAATAGATTACATACTAAAACTTGATCCTGATAAGTTCTATGAGGCAGCTACATCATCAACTGTATGTGGTGTGTTGCCAATATTTGTTTTACTTCATATTATGAAACGTAGAAAAGCTAGACCTAAGCTGATAGATTACTACACTTCTGGTGATGTAACTTCAGATTTCACAAACGCTGTTGGTTACGCATCTATTGTTTTTAGGTGAAGCTTGTGATTTATAATACACCACTTAAGCGTATGAAGGGTTTGATGTTTTCAAAAAAGAAAACCATAGTATTGAAGTGGGATAAACCTGGTTTTTACTCTCTTCATATGTTTTTTGTTTTTTATCCTATATGGGTTGTTGCTGCTGATGAGCATCGAAGAGTTGTGGACGTTAAGAAGTTATATCCATTCATTAGTTTTTACACGCCACCAAAACCTGTTATGTACATACTTGAATCTCCTTGGCCTGTCAGATACAAAGTAGGTGATCTTCTGAATTTCTAAGACGACTTGCTGTTGTCTACTCCTACATCGTCAGCAGAACTTTCCCAGCTAGAACACCCACTACATACGTAACCATCGTAGTTTGATGCAGAAATTACTTCTGTTGCTGATATTCTGCATTCTCCTTTAACAAAAAAGCAGTCACCACAGTAACCGTCACCGTCTAAATCTACTTTTGCATACTCACATGGATCTCCAAGAGAAACAGCTCTTGTGCAAGCATCGTCACATGTAGACATCCATCCACTCTTTGTGAATGTGTTCTCTGTTCCACCCTTTCCAAGATACATCATAATTGTTGCTGCAACCATAACAACTATCCCTATTATCGCTACAACCAAAAAGTTTATTGACATACCTTGCCCTTTCATAGACTATATTTAATTATCATATTTCTTAAATCTTTCCTAAGAACATCTTATTGTGCATAGACCCTCTATTGTTATGACTTGACAAGCTGTGTAGTCAGAGCAGTTTATCAACTTATTGTCTATTTTGGTATTACAGTATGCTCCATTTGCAGCTGCTATTGCTTGAGCGCACGTTTCATAGTTTTCAGAATCTATTCTACTGCAAGCTTGCTCACACATCATCCTGATATGACTTATGTTCACATTTGTACTGATCTTTCTGCCTTGAACAGCAAGCCACAACCCTGCTATGAGTACAAGTATCCCTAAAATACCAATGATAATAGTATTCATTGGAATCTCCATACTGCTAATTATGACTTTATGCTTTTATAGTTTATCATCTAGTCTTAACAGCTACGCCTCTTGTGAAGTCTAACATTTCTTTCCAATTTAGTACAGCATCCCCTGTTGCTATGTACTCTCCTTTTTCATCAATGATCACAACTTGTTCTCCTGCATAGACCTCATCACTCTTAACTACAAATTTAGCAAATACAGACTTACCTTGCTTAACAAACGGGATTGCTTCTTCTGCTACTGTTACCTTTTTCATAATCTTCATCATATCCTTTGCAGCATTACTAGATAGTACTAGATATCCATCGCTTGCTCTTAGTGTGGCATAGTGTTCATTATTCTTTAGAATCCTTCTAATTCTACCTGTCCTTCCTTTTACAATTTTTGTATCGTAGAAAAACTTTTCAGCTCCTTTTCCAAACTGGAATCTTGCTATGGTTTTTATTTTGGTCATGTCATCAACGTCTTTTCCTATCTTTATTGGAAATCCCTCGCTCTGTCCAAATGGAAATGTTTCTCTTAGCGCTCCTGATATTGGACCAATCTTACTTATCCTTTCTCTGTACCATCTCAATGCCCTTGTGATCTCTGGGCGCATCATACTTTCTTCTCCAACATAGTGTATTCCATGCTTTTTTCTTATAGGATCAAACATTTCAAGGTAGTCACGGTGCTTAAGTAGTGCTTTTAATCCCTTGTAAATTCCATTGTGAGCTCTTGCTTTGTTTTGTACGTACTCAAATAATCTTCCTTGTCTTATCATTTCTCTTACTTTTTTCATTTCGCTCATGACTACCCACAGATTGTGCTCTGCAAGTAAGTTCTTGTCTTTTCTTATCTCATCAATGGTGTGGGATACACAGACAGGGCAATTGCACGGTAGTTCTTCCATCTCTTTTATGTCCATTACTCTGTCTGCTGTCATGTATCCACCTCTATCAGCGTATAGAGCATAAGCTGCAGAATCGAACATATCAACTCCTGCTGCAGCTAGTAATCCTAGCACAGCAGGATTGCCAGCACCAAATGCATGAACTGGAACATTTGTTTTAAGATTTTTTTTGCACGTTACTATTATGTCTATTACCTTATCAAACTCGTACTGTTCCATAAGTGGTACTATCCCACCTATTGAAGCAATATCCCCTATGAAATGCTTACATGCTTCTTTTCGAAGGTCTAGATACACGCCACCTTGGATAGGATTATTGAGCAATCCCTTAACGTTCTCACGAGCGTACTTTATCCTTCTTATTGTCTCTTCAAGTTTTCTTTTTGCAGTATCATAATCATCTGTTGGCAACGTAAAAACATCAAGTGGCGTTATTATGTCTGATTTTATCTTCTGTTGGTACATTATTGTTTCTTCGTTTGTGATATTCACGTCCCCAATAGAGTACATTTGGTACGTCCCAGAGTCAGTGTAGACAACGTCCCATATATCATGCACATCCTCTATCTTATCCTTTATGATGTATGCATTTGTTATAACCATCTGAACGCCCATCTTTTTCATTGTTTCTTTTGTCACGGGCATCTTGTTAGGATTCACTACAACAGCCATCACAGGCGTAATGATATCCTTTCCTATCCTTATCTTTGCTACCCTCCCTGCTAAATCCTTTGCTAGGATCTCCATAGCAATCTTTTTAATGTTTGCATTTAAAAGTTCTTCTATGATACTTAAAGCTGGTAAGTGTTCGTGGGGAAGATGCATATTCTGTGGATGGGGCAAGTTGTCTTATCCAACAGATTTTAATTTCATAAAAAAACAGATAGATGCTATCCCGCCTTCTGATGAACTTAAAATCTTTGTCTCTGGATCTCTTCTTGATAAGAAACAATTTCCAGACGAGGCACTTGATTACCTTGTTAAGGCCTTAAAACAGAAAGGGATTAAACGCTTAACTATCGAGTCTAGGCTGGAGTACATCACTGATGAGAACTTGAAGATCTTTAAAGATTTTGATTTAACTGTTGCCATTGGACTAGAGGTTGCTAACGATGAGAAATTAAGAATGCTTCAGAAGGGTATTACTCTTAAGATGTTTGAGGACGCAGTAAAGATACTCAAGAGAAACAATGTTAAGTTAAGAGTCTACTTGCTTGTTAATGCTCCTTTTACGTCCAAGCAAGATTTTTTGGACTCTTATAACTACGCTAAGAAGTTTACTGACGACATCGTTGCTATCAACTGCTATCCCCATGTTAAAGCACCTATATTTGACATGTGGATTAAAGGGGAGTGGAGACCACTTGATAAGCATGAGTTTGAAGAGTGGACGAAGGGACTTGATGTTGAGAGGGATTTTACGAACTTTAATTTCGTTCCTAGAATACCAAAAGAGAAATGGGATGATTTGCGAGGTGTGGGGGAAAAGTACCTAACTCACCCACACTATGATGTTTGGCAGGATTATTTCGCTAGATTCTACAAGGTACCAAAAGGAAAAGAGTACGTTCTATTCTTACCTTGCTCCTATGTAAAGCCTTACAGAAAGTCTAAGACACATAGAGCAATAATCTCTACGCTTGTACGTATTCCTAACCATGATAAGGTTCACCAGGTTATGATTTCTTCACCTGGTGTAATCCCAAGGGAGTATGAGAATGAGTACCCCTTTGCTTACTATGATTGGCCTGAGGATCAAGAAACACCTGAGATAAAAAAGAGATACATTGAAGTGACAAGGGAGAGAATAAAGAACTATCTCTCTCACCATAAGTACAAAAAAGTATTTGCTTACCTAAGACCAGATTCAGAGTCTTACATTGCCTTGAAGCAGGCATGTGATGAGCTTGGGATTAATCTCATAACTTGTCTTGATGAGAACACTTACAAACGTGTTAAGGGAAAACCACGAGCTCTTGCTGACCCTCTCTGCTTAGATAAGTTAAAGCAGTGTTTAACATTTAACCTTACAGATGTTCAGTCCGATTCTGTATGAGCATGTAGTGAAGTTATTACAGTTTTTGCCCGGCATTTTTTCACTGCAGTACTCCTGGTATGCTTTACTGCTTTCTATAACGTCACACGCTCCTGTGGTGTGCACGCTTGCCTCCCTGTTTATATCCATGCATAGCATATCGCAGTTTTGTTTTATTCTTTGCACTGTTAGTGCTGGCTGACTTCTTGCTTGGTACACTATAACCACTGAGACTGTTAAAATAATAATGCCAAGAACAGCAATAATAATAAAGTTGATTGGTAAACCCTGGCCCTTCATAGACTCACCATGACTATTGAGTTTGTTGTTGAGTTATTTCTTCAGCATGAGGCTGTCCATTGCTGCACGTTATCCTGTATTGATTTCCATCCATTGTTTGGACTATGCAAGGTCCTCTCACTCTTTGGCAGTCTACATTTTTCTCCTTCTGGTATATCTTATTCTGCTCGCAGTATGCTGCTGCTGAACCTTCGATATCACCCCTTATTCCGTTGTAAGAGTACTGTTGTGCATACACTGTTTGTATGTTTGCACATAAACTATTGCACTGTTGTTGTACTTGTGTATCACTTGTCTGCTGGAATATTGAAGCACCTCCTGTTACAAAGTACGCTATAACTACTACCAACACTAGTAAAGCAAGGGCACCCAAAACGATGAAGTTTAGTGGTAATCCTTGTCCTTTCATTACAAATCACCTAAAAATACTAGGAAATAGTTATTAATAAACGTTTTGTATAAATATTATGTATGACTTAATAGCGTCTGAGTGGCACAAGCACAGGCAAAAACCATTTCCGTTCGTTGTAGAGTGGGCCAAAGGTAAGAAGGGAAAGACTATTGATATTGGCTGTGGTACAGGTAGACATTCTAAATTATTTAAGGACGTAGTTGGTGTAGACATATCCGAGAAGATGCTGGAATATTACCCGTTTCATGGTGTAAAAGCTGATGCTAGATCCCTTCCATTTGATGATGAGAGTTTTGACAATGCTATGTTGGTAGCAGTACTTCACCATTTTAAGCCCAAGGATCAAGTAAAAGTATTAGAGGAGATGTACAGAGTTTTAAAGAGGAGAGGCAAAGGAATAATATCTGTTTGGTACAGAAAAGGGAAGAAAGAGCAGATAGTTTCGTGGGGGCCTGCTAAGCGGTACTACTATTTTTTCACCAAATCCGAGTTAGAGTCTCTAGTTAAATCAATAGGTTTTAATATAGAGAGAAGTTATATTTATGGTAAGAACATTGTTGTTGAGGTGAGTAAATGATAGAACTTTGGGCTGTTGGTGGATACCAACATGTTGGATGCAAGAACATGACTGCTATAAAGATAGATGATGAGGTTGTTATACTTGATGCTGGATTTAATATGGATGTTGTTTCTAATTATTCCGGCGAAGATAGTATCTCAAGCTTGTCAGAGAAACAGATGAGAGCTATAGACGCTATCCCTGATGACTCCCAGCTTAAGAAAGAGTGGGGCAAATACGTGAAGGCTATAATTATTTCACACGCTCATTTAGATCATACAGGGGCAGTAAAATACATCGCTCCAAAGTACAATGCACCCATAATCTCAACTCCATTTACCTACGAAGTAATACAGAATTTGCTAGAAGGAAAAAAGATACCTAACAAGTTTATTCGTATGAACCCTGGAAATAAGATGCGAATTTCTGATAATATCGAGCTAGAATTTATAAACATAACCCACTCCACACCTCAGACGGTTATAATCGCTCTACACACAAAGTACGGGACAATTGTTTACGCTAATGACTGGAAGTTTGATAATTATCCTATACTAGGAAAGCGTCCAAACTACAAGAGATTAAAGTCGCTAAAAAATGTTGTACTACTCATCACAGACATGACAAGAGTTAATGAGGCTGGTAGAACTCTTTCTGAGCACATAGCTAGGGAGATGTTGAGGGACGTTTTACTGTGGGGGAATACAGAGGGTAAGGCTGTTGTGCTTACAACATTTGCTTCTCACATTGCAAGAATAGATACGATGATAAAGATAGCTAAGCAAATGAACAGGGTACCAATTCTGTTAGGGAGAAGTATGGATGCTTACATGAAAGCCGCTGTTAGGTCTCATGTTTACAGACTGCCAAAAGGTGTTAAGGTTTATGGTTTTAAGAAGCAAATACAGAAGGTTTTAAAGTCAGTTGAAGCAAAGAGGGGTAAATACGTTCTAATCGTCACAGGAAATCAAGGTGAGCCAGAATCTGTTTTGACGAGAATGGTTAATGATGAGTTTCCTTTCAGGTTTAGAGCTGATGACTACGTTGTTTTCAGCTCGTCAACAATTCCTTCGCCTACAAATATTGCGCGAAGGGAGGAAATAGAGACTAGACTGATGGCTAAAGGTGCTAAGCTATTCAAAGATATTCATGTTTCTGGGCATGCATCCCGTGAAGACCATAGAGAATTAATATCTATGCTAAAACCAAAGCATTACGTGCCAACCCATGGAGACATGGAAAGATTAGCTCTTGGAGCAAAGCTTGCTATGGAAATGGGATACGAGCTTGGTAAGACTGTTCACATCTTCCAAGAAGGTACACATAGGGTTTTAGAGGCGTAATAGTTAAAATAATCCATTGCTACTCATTTTCATGGACATAATAAAAAAATACGCGTTGAAGAATGCAATAGACCATAATGGGAAAGCTGTAGCAAAAGCTGTTTTGCCTAAAGTTTTAGGGGAAGACCCTTCCCTGAAATCTGACATTCCTTCACTCATGAAAAATATTGAGGCGGTAGTGAAAGAAGTTAACTCGATGACTCTGGATGAACAAATAAGCCAATTAAAGAAGATAGCTCCTGAGTTGCTAGTTAGAGAACGATCAGTCCAAGGGCTTCCTGACCTACCTAATGTTGGATCTCATGTTGTGCTAAGATTAGCTCCTTATCCATCAGGACCGTTGCAGATAGGAAATGCTAGGATGGCAATACTGAATGATGAGTATGCAAAGAAATACAATGGAAAGCTGATTTTGTTCTATGATGATACTATTGGTACGTCTAGCACTACAGATAAACTTAGTAAAGGTATTATGCCTAAAGCTTATGGTTGGATAGAACAGGATTTGAAGTGGTTAGAGGTTGAGTGGCATGAGACATATTACAAGTCAGATAGGTTAGAAATATATTATGACTATTGTGAGCAGCTTATTAAGAAGGGTAAGGCTTATGTTTGTACTTGTGATGCGAATGTTTGGAGATCTGTTTATAAGGCTGGCAAGAAGCCTTGCCCCTGTAGGTCAAGGGAGGTTGAGGAGAACCTCTACCTTTGGGACAAGATGTTAAATGGGGCTTTTAGTGAAGGAAAGGCTGTTGTGAGATTAAAGACAGGAATGGAATTGGCTGATCCTGCTGTTAGGGATCATGTTATCATGAGAATCTCTTTTAAGGATCATCCACGTGTTGGTAAAAGGTACTGTGTGTGGCCTACTATGGAGTTCTCATGGGCTATTGATAATTATCTGCTAGGTGTAACTCATGTTATTCGTGGTAAGGACTTAATGAAGGAGGATGTAGTTGAGAAGCAGATATTTGATATGTTTGGCTGGAAACATATAAACTACCTTCACTTTGGAAGGTTTAGTATTGCAATACCTAAATCTAAATTGAAGGAGATGATTAAGCGTGGAGAAATAAAAGAGTATGATGATCCAAGGACTTGGAATATCCCTTCTCTTAGAAGACGAGGTATACAACCAGAAGCAATAAGAGAGTATATACTTCATTTTGGTATGAGTCTTGCAGACGTAGAAGGGTCTCCAGAGATACTTTATGGCAAGAACAGAAAGATAATAGACCCTATTGCAAAGAGATATTACTTTGTCAAGGATCCTGTTAAGCTGAGGCTTCACGGGTATCCTGTTCCTTTTGAGGCAAAGGTGCCTTTACACCCAGAAGTAGAATTTGGTTACAAGCTTTACAAACTCGATAGAGGTGAGACTTACATCCTTGTAGAGAAAAAAGATGTAAACAAAGAGGCAAGGCTGAAGGATTTAATGAATGTTGTGTTTAGTGATGGTGAAGCAATTTATTCTCAGGACGATCTCAGTGTTAAGAAAATACACTGGGTTCTGGACGATCATAAAGTCAAGGTTAAGGTTGTTATGCCAGATGCTCGTGTGATAGAAGGATATGCTGAGTCATACATAAAAGATTGTAAAGTTGGAGACGTAATCCAATTTGAGAGGTTTGGCTTTGGGAGAGTTGATTCATTAGATCCTGTTGTTGTTTACTACGCTCATAGGTGAATGTGTTGAAGTGGCTAGCTTTACTAATTGTGATAGGTCTTGTGTGGGTCGGAAGTTATTTCTTTTATGATGATGTCTATGGTTTCTTGTCTAGGTTTCCATGGTTCCTTAACACAGTTTCTTGGATCACAGAGCATGTCATGGCTGGCGATTACATAGGTCTTATAATTTACACTGTTGTTTGTAAGTCTCCTTTTCTGCCACTCCCTCTTGAACCTTATTTTCTCTACTGCATTATTAAAGGCATGTCCTATCACTCCTTATTTTTTTATAGTACTTTAGGATTAGTTTTGGGATCTGTGGTAAACTATGTTCTAGGTTTCCTGTTTGCTTCTCTTCTTAAACATAGAGGCATGGTTGGTGGGCATCTTGTCTATTTACTCGTTCTTCTTTCATCTGCCATACCTTTATTCCCTGACATC
>Ga0164318_10001290_pt1 | contig 21984 bp, 21 predicted proteins | sample GuaBasSedimGuay9_FD_113734 | JGI IMG/M metagenome (GOLD analysis project Ga0164318, IMG submission 113734) | Subseafloor sediment microbial communities from Guaymas Basin, Gulf of California, Mexico - Guay9, Core 4571-4, 0-3 cm | ecosystem: Environmental > Aquatic > Marine > Hydrothermal vents... | reverse complement strand
TTATCTTATGATAAAAAATCATCCTTTCCAGAATGGCAATAAAAGAATTGCGATGACTACTCTTTTTGTTTTTCTTTACAAAAACAAAAAATGGCTAAAAGTAGATACTCAAGAACTTTATAATTTTACTGTATGGGTGGCATCAAGCCTTCCCAGTGTAAAAGACCAGACTGTTAAGGCAATAGAGAAATTCTTAAGAGGTCATTTAGTGGATTTGGCCTGAACTTATTAATTAATTTAAAATTTGGTTTAATCTTTTAAACAAAAGAAATTAATTAACAATTCTTTACTTTATGCATCCTTTTGACTATTCTGTTTTTAAAGATTTTGTTATACTTAACCACTAAGTTAACTTTAGCTGATACTCATCCTGTAAAAACTCCTTCAATAGAATGCACCACAACATCCACTCACCAAATACATCTCTCCACCAGAGGCGGACAGGTAAAACCAAATACCCCTCAACCCTCTTGAGCCATATGAGGTTCAGAGCGGTAAGCTCCGAGTAGTTTATTGCTTCTAAGCTTCACTTCTTCTTTCTTTCCCATTTACTAAACTTCTTACCGAAACTTTTGAGGCCTTAGCCACTTTCTCACCAATTTCCTTATTTGGTTTTGTGATTTCTGCCTTATATCTTCTTATAGCCTTCTGGTTAAGTTTAAGTTTTTGTTGTCAGAGCCGCCATCCAAACAAAATAAATTGGCCATTAACATAAAGAACTGAAAGCCCCAGCTACTTTTTTGAATTTTTCCCTTTCTTTATTTTGTTTAATTCTTTTATTGGCTGTTAGGTGAGCAGAATTTTTTAGATAAGCGATGCCTTTACATACGAAAATAATTTTTAAAAGAAAGGAATAAAACGACCGAAATTATACTAATTCCCGTACTATAAATAAAGGTTATGTTAGGATTAATTTGCCATAAAAGTCCTGCAATTAAACTGCCTGGTAGTGCTGCTAAGCCTATTATTGTGTGAAATGTCCCTAAAGCTGTAGCTCTTAACTCTTCTGAAGATAAATCAGAAACAAAAGCTCGTTGATTACCATCTACTATTGCATAAACTATCCCATAAAGAGCAAATAAAATTATGAAGGCTGCCAGAGAATTTGCAAATATAAATCCAAGAGAAACTAACGAAAATAATAAATAACCAAAAACAAGGGTTTTTCTTCTTCCTATTTTGTCAGAGAGTTCACCAAAAGGAATAGCAAATACAGCATAAAAGATATTAAAGAATACATATAAAAGAATAGGTATTCCCACAGATAATTTACCCTCAAAAAATTTTTGAGCTTTAAGGATGAAGAACATATAGGTAAAATTTGCCAAAGCAAATGTGCCTGAAATCAAGATAAATAATTTAAGAGGCGGAGAGAGATTTTTTAAACTTATTTTTAGGCTTAAGTTGTGTGAATCTCTGTTTTTTTCCTTTATAAAATATAATGGAGCTAAAGAAGTAAATGCTATAATTGCAGCGATGAATATAATCGTTTTAAAATCAAAATTCAAAAACCAAAATAGAAGAAAGACAATGATTGAGCCTAAAATTGCTCCAGAAGTATCTAAGGCTCTGTGAATTCCAAATCCTTTGCCTTTCTCTTTGGGCATAGAATCTGCGATGATAGCATCTCTTGGAGCAGTTCTTAATCCTTTACCTGTTCTTTCCAGACTTGCAAAAATCAAGATTTGTAGCCATGTTTTAGAAAAAGCTAAGAATAATTTAAATATTGATGAGATAAGATACCCAGAAGAAACAAATACTTTTCTTTTACCTGTTTTATCAGACCACCAGCCACAAAAAACCTTGAGGAGGCTGGAGATACTATTTCTTAACCCGCCAATTAATCCAACTACTAAACTATTACCACCTAATGCGGTAATAAACATTGGTAAAATTGGCATTATCATCTCACTACTTAAATCGTTCAAAAAACTGACAATGCCTAATAAGATAATATTTACATGAATACCTTTTGGGTGGGAATTATTTTTCGTAAGTAATCCCTTCATAGATGTTATTATATCATAGATGTTATTATATCATAATTATTTTTTCCGATTACATATTTCCGAAAAGCTTACTTTATTAATAATTTTTCTGGATGCGTCCTAAATTTTGATATGCCCTCTTCAACCAATCACATCCGAGAGGTGGCAAAAATCATCCTAATTATAGAAATATGCAGCCTCTGGCTGCGAAATATGTGGCCTTCGGCCACGAAATATATAGAAATAAATAGAAATATGCAACCTTCGGTTGCGAAATTTATAGGAATATACCTCGTGAAATAGATAGAGATTTAATAGAAATTGAAGGAAAGAAAATCAGGTATTGCTTATTTTGGTAAACCCCGAACCACACCTTTACCCCGCCCTTTCTTTGAAAGAGCGGGGGGTTCTGTGGTTCGGGGCAAAAGAGTTAGATTGGGTAAGAGTTGTTCTGCAAAAATAGGCTCGGTTAATATAATGTTTCGTCGTTACGTCACTCCTTGACAGTATTTTCTTTTTATGTTAATGTAGAAAAAATGCGTTGCAGAATAATTCTTTTTTTCTCCTCAATATTTTTTTTGTTGTTTTCTTTATCCGCCCAGGATCTCCCTTCAATAAAAAAAGAAGCTCAACTCTATCGAGATAAGGGTTATCAACTCCAGCAGGCAGGAAATTTAAAAGAAGCATTAGTCTATTATCAGAAAGCAGTGCAATTGAATCCTTCTTTATATCAGGTTTATAATGATATGGGAGTAATTTTGGAAAGTTTGGGGGAAAAAGAAAAAGCAATAAAAATGTATAAGAAGGCTTTAGAGATTAACCCTTCTTATCTTCCTCCCTATTCTAACTTAGCTTTGTTGTATGAGGAGATGGATGATATTCCAAATGCTACTTTCTATTGGAAGAAGCGGTATCTTCTGGGAAAGGATGCCAGAGATAAATGGTGGATTAAGGCAGCTCAGCATTTAGCTAAGTTGGGAGCTTATTCTGAGGCAAGGAAAGAGTATTTAAAGATGAAGGCAAAGCCTTTCTATAGGGAGGTTTCGCAAAAAATTTCTCAGGAAAAATTAAAAAAGATAGAAGAGGCTAATCTGCACTTCAGGATGGGCTGTGAGTATTTAAACCAAAAAAGAATTAAAGAAGCAATAGATGAGTTTGAGATTGCTTTTCGGATAAACCCGCCAGACGAGATTCTTAAAAAAGAAATAAGATACTATCTTGAGAAAGCCAGAGAGGAAAGAACAAAACAGGAGGCTCGCCGATATATGGAGGAGGCATTAACTCATTTAGATAAAAATGAATATGCTTTAACAGTTGAAAAATTGAAGGATGCACTATCTGTAATCTTTAGTACTCAAAATAATCCCTGATTGATTCTGGCAATTTTTAATGGATAAAGAGTTGTATCTTTTGGATGGAACCTCAATCTGTTACCGCTCATTTTATGCCCTTCGTCTTTCTACAAAAGAAGGTTTCCCTACAGGAGCGATTTATGGATTCCTCAATACTTTAAGAAGAATAATGAAAAAATTTAACCCTTCTTACTTAGGAATATGTTTTGATGTATCTCGAAAGACATTTCGTCAAGATAGATTCAAAGAATATAAAATCCAGCGACCCCCTACTCCTGATAAATTAAAAATGCAAATTCCATTGATTAAGAAAATAATTAATTATTTGGGGATAAAGATTATCGAAAAAGAAAGATGGGAGGCAGATGACTTAATCGCTTCTCTGGTAAAAAAAGCAAAAAAAGATGGGGTAAAAGTTATAATTGTAAGTTCGGATAAAGATATATTCCAGCTTATTTATAAAGATAAAGTAGTAATCTATGAGCCTTTTAAAGATAGGTTTTATGAGGAGGAGAGTTTTTTACAAGAGTTTGGCTTTTCTCCTTCTCGATTTATAGATTATTTAACTCTTGTAGGAGATACAGTGGATAATATTCCGGGAGCAAAAGGAATTGGCAGGAAGCAGGCAGTTGATTTGATAAGAAAATATGAGAGCATAGAGAAGATTTATCAGAATCTGGAAGAGCTTTCTCCTTCAATAAAAGAGATTTTAGAGAAAGAAAAAGAAAAGGTATTTTTAAGTAAAGAGTTAGTTAAACTGGATGAGATTGAACTTGAGGTCGATTGGAGGGATTTAAAGATAGAAGAACCCGATTACGCATCTCTTTACAAAATTTTTAAAAATTTGGAATTTAAGTCTTTTCTTAAAGAGATTCCCGCCCCTTCTTTAAACCTTAATATAGAAGTTAAAGAAGAAATCAATCTGTCATTGAAGGAGGAAATAAAAAGAGAAGGACGCCTTTTTTTCTATACAGAGGGAGAAGATATTTATCTTTGGAAGGACGGTATCTATAAAAGTAAAGCGAAGGAATTAGAGGATATTTTGCAAGATAGGACCATTCAAAAGGTATCTTATAATTTCAAAAATCTTTTTAAAAAAAATCTTCCTTTAGAAGGAAAGATTTTCGATGTGATGATTGCTGCCTATTTGGTTGATCCTTCTTGTGAGAACTATTCTTTTTCTGAGTTGATAAATACCTTTTTAGATACTTTTGTGCAGGAAGTGCCTTCTTGTAGTTATCCTTACTTTATATCTCAATTGTTTTTTTCTCTGCAGGAGAAATTAGAAAAATATGAGTTGAGAGAGATATTTTCTGAGATAGAGATGCCTTTGGTAGAAGTGCTATCGGAGATGGAGAAAAGAGGAGTTAAGATTGATGAGGAATTTCTGGACAATTTTTCTTACAGGATAACCCAGAGAATTTTTAAATTAACAAAAGAAATTTTTAATCTTGCAGGAGAAAGCTTCAATCTTAATTCTCCTGCCCAGCTACGCAGAATTCTTTTTCAAAAGCTGAAACTGCCTCCGGTAAAGAAGGGAAAGACTGGTTTTTCTACCGATGAGGAGACGCTTTTAAGGTTAGAAGAAAAACATCCTCTTATCCCCCTTCTTCTTGAGTATCGTCAATTGAGCAAGTTAAAATCCACATATATAGATAATTTCCACAAAGAAGTAAAAGAAGGCCGCCTTTTTACTTCTTTCAACCAGATAGGAACTCAGACTGGGCGAATAACTACTGTTTCTCCTAATCTGCAGAATTTACCTATTCAAAATTCTCTGATGAGAGAGATAAGAAAAGCAATTATCTCTTCTTTCGAGGAAGGGCTCATTCTTTCTGCCGATTATTCTCAAATAGAGTTGAGGATTTTAGCCCATTTTTCTCAAGATAAGAATCTAATTGAGGCCTTCTTTAAAGATTTAGATATCCACAAGTTTACTGCTTCTTTGCTCTTCAGTATTCCTGTGGAGGAAGTTACCTCTTCTCAACGAGATTTAGCCAAAAGGATAAATTTTGGGATAATTTATGGAATGGGAAAGAAGCGATTGGCAGAAGAGTTAGGGATATCTGTTTCCGATGCAGAAAGATTCATCCAGGAGTATTTTCTTCGTTATCCAGGAGTGAAAAAATATATAGAAGATATAACAGAGAAAGCCAAAAAAGATGGTTGGATAAAGACTTTAAAAGGAAGAATTCGCTTTCTTAAAAAAGACTCTCCAGATTTATCCTTTCTTGAACGACAAGCGATAAATACCCCTATTCAGGGAAGTGCTGCTGATTTGATAAAGATGGCGATGGTAAAAATTCATCAGGAGTTTTTAAGGGAAAACTTTTCCTCAAGAATGATTCTGCAGATACATGATGAGCTGGTTTTTGATGTCGAAAAAGAAGAGTTGGAAAAAGTAAAAATGATTGTAAAAAGAAAAATGGAGGAAGTATTTAAACTGAGGGTTCCTCTTAAGGTAAACTTGAAGGCGGGAAGAAACTGGTTAGAGATGGGGAAAATTTAGGAAAGGAGAGAGATGAAAATAGCTTTTTTTTCCTCGGAAGTTTTTCCTTTTGCAAAAACAGGTGGGCTTGCAGATGTATGTGGTTCTTTGCCAAAAAATTTAGCTAAAGAGGGTTGTCAAGTTAAGATATTTATGCCTTTTTACAAGAATATAAACCCAGAAAATTTTTATGATGGATTTGCTACTACAAGAGTAACTGAGAATTTGGAGGTGGTCTTTATAAGAAATGATAGTTATTTTTTTCGTGATTATCTTTATACCACACCTTCTGGAGATTACCCGGATAATCTGGAAAGATTTTCTTTCTTTTGCAAAAAGGTTTTTGAAGTGCTTAAGAAGATTGAATTTTCTGCGGATATTTTTCATACTAATGATTGGCAGACATCTCTTGTAAATATTTACTTGAAAATTTTGTATAAAAATGATAAATTTTTTAAGGGAGCAAAATCAATATTAACCATCCATAATCTTGCTTATCAAGGAATTTTCTCAAAAGAGAAATTCTCTTGTTTAGGAATAGATGAAGAATATTTTTCTCCATCTTATCTTGAATTCTATGGAAAGATAAATCTTCTAAAAGGAGGAATTATCTTTGCGGATATGGTTAATACAGTAAGCCCTACCTATAGCAGGCAGATTCAGACAAAAGAATTTGGTTGTGGTTTAGAAAGTGTTTTAAGACAAAGGAAAGACCGCCTCTGGGGAGTCTTAAATGGCATAGATGTAGAGATATGGAATCCCTGCCAGGATAGTTTTATTTATCAGAGGTATTCATCCTCCTCCATAGAGGAGAAATATATTAATAAGGTAAAACTTCGGGAAGAGTTAGGCCTGAGGAAGGATGAGAATATTTTTCTTTTAGGAATGGTGACCCGCCTGGCAGAGCAGAAAGGGATAGATATTTTGATAAAAGCACTGGATAAAATTTTAGAGAAGTATCAATTGGTAGTTTTGGGGACAGGAGATGAGGTCTATCATCAGCAGTTAGAGAAGAAAGCAAAGAACAGAGGCGAGGTTTTCTCCTTGAACTTAAAGTTTGACGAGACTTTAGCCCACAAAATCTACGCTGCCTCGGATGTATTTTTACTCCCTTCAAGATTTGAGCCCTGTGGGCTTTCTCAGATGATATCTTATCGTTATGGAACCATTCCTATAGTTCATCATACAGGAGGTCTTGCTGATACCGTGAAAGATTATTCTCGAGGGGGAGGAGGATTTGTTTTTAAGAGGTATCATCCCAAAGCTTTGCTGGAAGCAATAATGAGAGCAGAAGCTTTATTTAAAAGTGATAGAAAAGAATGGATTTCCTTAATGAAGAAAGTTATGGAGTATGATTTTTCCTGGCAGAAGACAGCTAAAGATTACATAAAGATGTATGAAAAATGTCTGTCTTTGGATTGACGGGTGATTGGGGGAGTGGAAAGAGTACAATATTGAAAGAGTTAAAAAAGAAAGGAGCAAAAATTATCTGTGTGGATGATGTAATTTATAGTGCTTACAGAAAAAGAAATTCTCCTCTTTACAAAAAGATAAAAACCTGTTTTCCTCAGGTAATAAAGGATAGTAGCATTTCTCTACCTCATTTGCGAGAGGTGGTGTTTTCCAATAAGCAGGCACTTAAAAAGTTAGAAGAGATTGTTCATCCCTGGATAATAAAAAAGTTAAAAATGTGGATAAAAAAAGCAAAAAGTGGTAAAATACATATTGCCGAAGTTCCTCTTCTTTTTGAAAAGAGATTAGAGGATTTTTTTGATGCAGTTATTTTTGTTTACGTTCCTCGCCGAATTCTTGAGGCAAGACTTAGGGAGATAACCGGCTTTTCTTATAGAGCGATTAGAAAAAGACTGAGTTTGTTTATTCCTTCTCAAAAGAAAAAAAGACAAAGTAATATTGTTGTAAGGAATGATGGCGATTTGGCTACCTTAAGAAAAAAAATATCTCAGCTGTGGAACGCTCTTCTTACTTTCTCTTCCGAAAAAAAGGTAATTATATAAAGGATGAAAAAAAATTCTTCTACGAAAATAAGGGGGGTGGATATGGAAGGATTGGATATCGGGAATCTTAAAGAGATGAAGATAGCAGAATTAAACCGCATTGCTAAGGAGTTAGAGATCAATGGAATAAGTGGACTAAAAAAGCAGGATCTTATTTTCAGGATTCTGCAGGCCAAGGCAGAGAAAGAAGGATTGATGTTTGGAGGAGGAGTGCTGGAGGTGCTTCCTGAAGGGTTTGGGTTTTTGCGTTCTCCTAATTATAATTATTTACCTTCTCCTGATGATATTTATGTTTCTCCTTCCCAGATAAGAAAGTTTTCTCTGCGCACTGGAGATACAGTAAGTGGCCAAATTCGTTCTCCTAAGGAAAATGAGAAATATTTTGCTCTTCTTAAGGTAGAGGCAGTAAATTTTGAGGATCCAGAGAAAACAAAACAGAGAGTTTTATTTGACAATTTAACTCCTGTTTATCCCAGAGAAAGATTTATTCTGGAGACAGAGCCTGTTGAGATGTCAACAAGAATTTTGGACCTTTTGTGCCCTATTGGTAAGGGGCAGAGAGGTCTGATTGTGGCTCCTCCTTATAGTGGAAAGACAGTGCTTCTGCAAAAGGTTGCTAATGCAATAATGAAGAATTATCCAGATGTGATTTTGATGGTTCTTCTTATTGACGAAAGACCGGAAGAAGTTACGGAGATGAAGCATATGGTGAGAGGAGAGGTTATAAGCTCTACTTTTGACGAGCCAGCTTCCCGTCATGTTCAAGTAGCAGAGATGGTTTTAGAGAAAGCAAAAAGATTGGTGGAGCATAAAAAAGACGTAGTGATTTTGTTAGATAGTATTACACGCCTGGCAAGAGCTTACAACTTGGTTGAGCCTCATTCAGGAAGGATTTTATCGGGAGGAATAGACTCCAATGCTTTGCATAAGCCGAAAAGATTTTTTGGAACAGCAAGAGCTCTTGAAGAGGGAGGGTCCTTGACAATCATTGCTACCGCTTTGGTGGATACAGGTTCCCGTATGGATGATGTGATTTTTGAAGAGTTTAAGGGAACAGGAAATATGGAGATTACCTTAGACAGGAGTATCTTTCAGAGAAGAGTCTATCCTTCCATAGACATCAAAAGATCTAATACACGTAGAGAAGAGTTGTTACTTCATCCTGATGAGTTGCAAAGAATATGGATATTAAGGAAAGCTTTGAATGAGTTAAGCTCTACTGAGGCATTAGAGCTTTTGATTGAGAAGCTTTCTAAGACAAAAAACAATGTAGAGTTTTTACTCACCTTAAATAAACAATTATGATATAATTTTAGTCAAATTTAAGGAGGTGATAGAGCGATGAAAAAAGGCATCCATCCTCAGTATGACTTTGCGGTAATTATGTGTGCTTGTGGTAACTTAATTCATACCCGTTCTACGAAAAAGAAGATTAACGTAGAAATTTGTTCTAACTGTCATCCTTTCTTCACAGGGAAACAGAAGTTTGTAGATTCTGAGGGAAGGGTGGACAAGTTTTTGAAAAAGTATGGGAAAAAGCAGGCTTGATTTTCAGCAAATAAAGAAAGAATACCAAGAACTTTCTTTCAAGTTAGCTTCCGCAATCAAGAATAGAGAAGAGTACAAAAAGTTAGTAAAAAGATTCTCTTTCTTAGAGAGGGTATATAATTTAGTTAAGGAGTATGAGAAACTTGATAAGGAAAGACAGGACTTGGAGAAGATGGTTGCCTCAGATGAGGAGGAGGAGATAAAAGAAATAGCCCGCCAAGAAATTTCATCTCTTAAAGAAAAAATTCAACAGTTAGAGAAGAGGATAGAGAAAGAGTTATTCTCTGAAGAAGGCCAGGATAAAGATGTTATTGTGGAGATAAGGTCCGCAGCAGGAGGGGAAGAATCTGCATTGTTTGCTGCTGATTTATTTAGAATGTATTCTCGTTATATTGAAAAAAAAGGGTGGAAGCAGGAGGTTTTAAATTCCCATCCTACAGAACTGGGAGGATTTAAGGAGATAATTTTTTCTGTGAAAGGGAAGGGTTGTTTTCCTTACTTAAAATTTGAAAAAGGTGTTCATCGGGTGCAAAGGGTTCCCGTTACCGAATCTGGAGGAAGAATTCATACCTCCACTGTTACTGTGGCTGTGCTTGTTGAGCCTGAAGAGGTAGAATTGAGTATTAATCCTGAGGACTTGAAAGTTGAAACGTTTCGCGCTTCCGGACACGGAGGTCAGCACGTTAATCGGACTGATTCGGCGGTAAGAATCACTCATCTTCCTACCGGAATTGTAGCCACCTGTCAAGATGAGCGTTCTCAAATAAAGAACCGGGAGAAAGCAATGAGAGTATTGAGGGCGCGGCTTCTGGAGAAGATGGAGAAAGAAAAAAAGGAAAAAATTTCTTGGCAGAGAAAAACTCAAATTGGCAGTGGAGAAAGAAGTGAGAAGATAAGAACTTATAACTTTTCTGAAAGAAGAGTTACGGATCATAGAATAAATTTAACTCTTTATCGATTGGATGAGATTATGGAAGGAAATTTAGATTTGATTCTTGAAGAGTTAAGAAAGAAGGAGAGGGAAAAGATATATGAAAATAAATGATTGGCTTAAAGAAAATAAAAAGTTCTTTTTCGAGGGAGATTTGCAATATCTTTTAAAAACTTTCTTTCTTAAGGATTATATTTTTTTGTATTTGGAGAATTATGAATTAAAAAGGCAGGAGATTAATTATTTAGAGAAAATAAAAAAATTGTATCTTAAGGGGATGCCTTTAGCCTATCTTATTAAACGCGAGAATTTTTTTGGTTTAGATTTTAATGTAAACCATTCTGTATTTATTCCCCGTAAGGAGACAGAACTTATTGTTGAAGAAGCAATTAGGATTATCAAAACAGAGAAATTAAGATATGTGTTAGATTTAGGTTGTGGATGTGCAAATATAGGGTTGTGCATAAAAAGAAAAGTCCCTTCTACTGAAGTAGTGTTTTGTGATATAAGCTTTTCTGCATTGAAAATAGCGAAGTTAAATCTTTCTAATTATAATATAAAAGGGCTTCTTATAAATTGTGAGCTTTTGTCTGCATTCAAGAAAAATATATTTGATATTATTATAAGTAATCCTCCTTATGTGGAGGAAGAGGCTTTTGGCGGTTCCTTAAAATATGAGCCTTCTATTGCTTTAAAAGCAAAAGAAGGGATATTTTTTATAAAAAGAATTATTGAGAATGCTCATTTTCACCTGAGGGAAAGAGGAAAGTTGATTCTGGAATTTGGTTATAATCAAAAAAAATCTACTGAAAAGATTCTGGAAAGATTATCTTTTTGGAAAGTAAAAAAATGGATTAAAGATTATTCCGGATTCTGGAGAGGGGTTGTATTAGAGAAGAATGGATAAATTTGTAGTGTATAAATCTTTTTTGAAAGGAGAATTAACTGTTGATGGTTCAAAAAATGCTTCCTTAATAATTATGGCCGCCACTCTTCTTACTGATGAAGAATGTAGAATTTATAATGTTCCTGATTTAGTTGATGTGAGGACAATGATTAAAATTTTAGAAGTTTTAGGAAAAAAAATTGAATTTGAGGGGGGTAGCCTGAGAATTACCACAAAAAAGTCAACTCCTTATGTAGCCCCCTATCGATTGGTAAGAACGATGCGTGCTTCTTTCTCTTGCCTGGGGCCACTTCTGGCAAAAAGAAAAAAAGCAAAAGTTTCTTTGCCCGGTGGTTGTGTAATTGGAGTGAGGCCTGTAGATTTACACATTAAAGGATTAAAGGAGCTGGGGGCAGAGATTAAAATAGAGAAAGGTTACTGTTGGGCAAGGGCAGATAAATTGAGAGGAAAAAGGGTATTTTTGGGAGGTCCTTTTGGTTCTTCAGTTTTGGCTACCGCCAATCTCTTGATGGCAGCGACTCTGGCGGAGGGAGAAACAATTATTGAAAGTAGTGCTTGTGAGCCTGAGATATCTAATCTGGCGATGTTTTTAAAAAGAATGGGAGCAGAGATTAGTGGGGAGGGGACCCCCTTGTTGAAGATAAGAGGTAAAAAGTTCTTGGGGGGAGCAGAGATAGAGGTGATTCCTGACAGAATCGAGGCAGGAACATTTATCGCCATAAGTTTGGCAACCCAATCTCCTCTTATTCTTAAAAAGGTTAATATCCATCATCTTACCTCTATTCTGGAGGTAGCAAAATCTATAGGGGCAAAGATTTCCGGGAGAGGAGATATTTTGAAAGTTAAACCCCTATCTCTTAAGCCGACAAGCATTACTACCTTACCTTATCCTGGGTTTCCTACCGATCTTCAAGCTCAGTTTATGATTCCTCTAATTCTGGCAAGGGGAGTTTCAATCGTTACTGAGAAGGTATTTCCGGATAGATTTATGCATGTTGGGGAACTCAATCGTATGGGAGCACACATTAAAAGAGCCGGGCCTTATGCAGTCATTGAAGGAGTAAAGAATATTTATGGGGCAGAAGTTATGGCTTCGGATTTGAGAGCTTCGGCAGCTTTAGTTATTGCGGGACTGGCAGCTTCAGGTAAGACCGAGATACTTAGAATTTACCATCTGGATAGAGGATATGTGCGATTGGAAGAAAAACTGAAAAAGGTAGGGGCAAAAATAAAAAGGACGAAACAATGATTTTACTCATCGACAACTATGATTCCTTTACCTATAATCTTTATCAATATTTAAGGGAGTTAAAGGAAGAGGTTGTTGTTTATCGTAACGATAAGATAGATATAGAAGGGATAAGAAGGCTTAAACCTTCAAAAATTGTTATCTCCCCTGGTCCGGGAAGGCCAGAGTCGGCAGGAATAAGTTGCCCGGCGATTAAAAATTTTTATAAGAAGATTCCTATTTTAGGGGTATGCCTGGGGCATCAATGCATAGGATATATATTTGGAGCAAAGATTACAAGGGCACCAAAAATAATGCATGGCAAAACTTCTTTTATTTATCATAATGGGAAATATATCTTTAAAAAAATAAAAAATCCTTTTTTGGCTACAAGGTATCATTCTTTGATTATTAATAGAAAAAGATTTCCTTCTAATTTGATTGTTTCTGCTTCCACAGAAGATGGTATAATAATGGGAGTAAAGGAAAAAAGCAGTATGCTTTTTGGGGTTCAGTTTCATCCCGAGTCGATATTAACTGAAGAAGGTAAAAAGATTTTGAAGAATTTTTTAGACTTATGATTAAAGAAGCTATATCTAAATTGGTAGAGAGAAAAAATCTTGACTTTGCTACTACTCGTAAAGTTTTTTTAGAAATTCTGGAGAAGAAAGTTGAAGATTTTGAGATTGCTGCTTTTTTGGTAGCGTTAAAAATGAAAGGAGAGACAGATACAGAAATTTCTGCAGCCGCTTCGGTGATAAGAGAGAAAGCAAAAAAGATTTATATAAAAGAGGAGGTTATGGATACCTGTGGCACAGGAGGTTCTGGTCTTAATAAATTTAATATCTCTACCACGGTAGCTTTTGTTGTGGCTAGTTCCGGACTCATAAAGGTGGCCAAACACGGAAACAGAGGGATTTCCTCAAAATGTGGAAGTGCAGACCTGTTAGAAAGATTAGGAATAAATATTAATGTTTCTCCTAAAGTAACTCAAAAATTGTTAAGAAAAGTGGGAGTTGCTTTTTTGTTTGCTCCTCTTTATCATCCTGCTTTTAAAAATGTTGCCTCTGTACGCAGAGGACTAAAAATAAAAACAATCTTTAATATCCTGGGGCCTTTATGTAATCCTGCAGGGGCAAGTTATCAAATTTTAGGGGTTTCTCATCCGGACTTGGTTTTAAAAGTAGCCAAAACATTAAGGAGATTGAAGGCAAAAAAGGCCTGTGTTTTTTATAGTGAGGATTTAAGGGATGAAGTAGGATTAAGTAAGCCTACTTATGCTATTTTTCTTGAAAATAGAAAGCTGAAAGAAAGAATTATTAATCCTAAAGAGTTTGGTTTAAGAAGGTATTTGCCTTCACAACTGAAGGTAAAAAATGCGGGTGAGAGCGCAAGGATATTTTTAGAGATTATAGAAGGGAAAAGAAGCCCTTATTATGATGTAGTGCTGGCTAATTCAAGTTTGTCCTTTTATCTTTTAGGCAAGGTGAATAACTTGAAAGAAGGGGTGGCATTTTCAGAAAAATTGATTAGAGAAGGAAGAACAAAAGAAAAATTTTTGAAGTTCAAAAGATTTTTAGAGAGTGGAATATAATATTCTTTCTTTAATTCTTGGCTCTAAAAAAAAGAGAATAGAGTTGCTTAAGAAGAATAAAGGTGCTATTCTTTCTCTTTTAAAGAAAGCTCCTCGCCTAAGACCGTTTAAGGAGGCGATTAAAAGAGAAGGGAAAATTTCAATTATTGGTGAAATTAAACAGGCTTCTCCTTCAAGGGGCCTGATACGTAAAGATTTCTCCCCTCAAGATTTAGCTAAAAAGATGAAGAGGGGGGGAGTAAAAGCATTGTCTGTACTTACTGAGGAAGATTTTTTTCTGGGAAAAGGAGTTTATATCGAGAAGGTAAAAGAGGTGGTGGATTTGCCTATTTTAAGAAAGGATTTTATTCTTGATGAGATACAAATACTGGAATCGCGTGCTTTAGGAGCAGATGCTGTGCTTCTTATTATGCGTATTCTGGATGAGGCAAAGTTTAAAAAGTTATATGAGTTAGCAAAAGAGTTAGGGATGGATGTTTTGGTAGAGGTTCATACCGAGAAAGAGTTAAGAAAAGTTTTGAAATTTTCCTGTGAGATTATTGGAATTAACAATCGCAATCTTAATACTTTAAAAATAGATATAGAAAGAACAAAGAAACTGGCACCTTTTATTCCTCAGGATAAAATCTCGGTTAGTGAAAGCGGCATCTCTCAACTTAAAGATATTCTTCTTCTCAAAGGATTGGGGGTAGATGCTGTTTTGGTGGGGGAGGCATTAATGAGAGAAGAAGATGTGGAAAGAAAACTGAAAGAGCTTAACATTGATGATTAGAGTAAAGATATGTGGAATTACTAATCTTGAAGATGCTTTATTTTGTGCATATGAGGGAGTGGATGCTTTAGGATTCATCTTTTATAAGAAAAGTCCCCGTTATATCTCTTTCTCTTCTGCGGAAAGAATAGCAAAAAAGCTCGGTCCTTTTGTTAGTAAGGTGGGAGTTTTTGTGAATGAAGATAAAAAAAAGATTTTAAAAATCGCTTGCGATATCGGATTAGATGTGGTTCAGCTCCACGGAGAAGAAGATAAAGATTTCTGTGATTTTTTAAGGAAAAAGATTAAAGTTATCAAAGCATTTTTTCCCAAGAAGTTTTCTTTAGAATTTAAAAGATATAAAGTCGATGCTTATCTTTTTGATGTCCGCCTGGAGGATAAATTGAGAAAGAGAGAAGATTCCTTAGGAGAGGAGATAATAAAGAGGCTGTCTTTTTTTGCCAGGGAGAGGAGGATAATTATTTCAGGAGGGCTCAATTGTCAGAATATAAAAAGAGTGCTAAGCAAGATACAGCCGTATGCTGTAGATGTAGCGAGGGGAGTAGAGAAGTGTCCGGGGAAGAAAGACAAGGAGTTGGTGAAGAAATTTATTCGTATAGTGAAGAGATATGAAGTATCCTGACAGGTTCGGATATTTTGGCGAGTTTGGAGGGAAATTTATTCCCGAAACCTTAAGTTATTGTCTGGAAGAACTGGAGAGAAGTTACCTCAAGGCAAAAAAAGATAAAAATTTTCAAAAAGAGCTGAATTATTATCTTAAGGAATACGCCGGAAGGCCTACGCCTTTATACTTTGCTTCTAATTTAAGCAAGCATTTAGGAATAAAGGTATATTTAAAAAGAGAAGATTTGCTCCATACCGGAGCTCATAAAATAAATAACACCTTAGGTCAGGCACTTCTGGCAAAATTTATGGGGAAAAAGAGAATTATCGCCGAAACCGGTGCTGGTCAGCACGGGGTAGCTACAGCAACTGTTGCTGCGTTATTTGGATTTGAATGTGATATTTATATGGGTGAGGAGGATATAAAAAGGCAGAAGATGAATGTGTATCGAATGAGGATTTTAGGAGCAAGGGTGATTAAGGTAAGAAGCGGCTCAAAAACTTTAAAAGATGCTTGTAATGAAGCAATAAGAGATTGGGTTACAAATGTAAGAACTACCCATTATCTTTTGGGTTCTGTGGTGGGGCCTCATCCATATCCGGTGATGGTAAGAGATTTTCAAAGTGTTATCGGCAGAGAAGCAAAAGCTCAAATTTTGGAGAAAGAAGGAAAGCTACCTGATTTTTTGGTTGCCTGTGTAGGAGGAGGTTCAAATGCAATTGGGCTTTTCCATCCTTTCTTTAATAATCGCAGAGTAAAATTCATTGGGGTAGAGGCTGCAGGAGCAGGTTTAAGAAGAAAGCATGCGGCGAGTCTGGTTAAAGGTAGTATAGGTGTGCTTCACGGTTCAAAATCCTTTGTTCTTCAGGATAAATTTGGCCAGATTAAAGAGACCCATTCAGTAGCGGCAGGGTTGGATTATCCAGGAGTAGGCCCGGAGCATGCTTTTTATAAAAAAATTAAAAGAGCCCGTTATGTGGCGGTAAGAGACAAGGAGGCGCTTGAGGGATTCAAGTTACTCACCAGATACGAAGGAATTATTCCTGCTCTTGAGCCGGCACATGCTTTATACTATCTTAAAAAAATCGCGAGGAAAAACAAAGGCAGTATAGTAATTGTATGTCTTTCCGGAAGAGGAGATAAAGATTTGGAGATAGTAAAAAAATGGGTAGGATAAAGGAGAAATTTTGTGAATTAAAAAAGAAGAAAAGGAAAGCATTCATCATATTTGTTCCTTTTGGATTTCCTACTATTGGCTTGTTTGAGAAGATAATAAAAATATTAGATAATACAGGGATAGATTTTATTGAGGTAGGCCTTCCTTTTTCTGATCCTTTAGCCGATGGAGTAATAATTCAGCAGGCCAATCAACAGGCTTTAAAAGAAGGAGCAACTACAAAGAGATTATTTTCTTCTCTCAATAAGCTGAAGAAGCATCTTGAGACTCCCATAATTATTCTTACCTATTACAATCCGGTATATGTTTTTGGCGTAAGGAAGTTTCTGGAGGCCTGTTACCGGAGTGGGGTTTCAGGAGTGATGATTGTTGATTTACCTATAGAGGAGGCTTCTTCATATATTAAAGAGGCAAAAAGATATAATCTGGAGACAGTATTTTTTATTACTCCGACAACAAAACTTGAGCGAATAAAAAGAATTATATCTCTATCGCAGGGGTTCATTTATTATATTTCGGTTACAGGGATTACCGGTCCTAAAAAAATTACTCTTTCGGAATTATTTTCTCAGTTGAAGAGAATAAGACGATTGAGAGGAGATATTAATATATGTGTGGGGTTTGGTATTCATAAGAAATCACAAGCACAGGAAATCATTAAAGAGAGTGATGGAGTGATAATAGGAAGTGCGGTAGTAAGATATATAAAAAATAATTACTTTAAAAAGAATTTTGAAAAAGAGTTTTCTTCATATATAAAAGAGTTATGTTTAAGATTATAAAAGTAAAGCAGGCCACTTTTATTTATTCTCCTCTCTCCAATTTCAATACCGCCAGTTTAGGAGTATTTATCCGTGGAGGAGCTCGCCTTGAGGAGAAAAGAGTTAAAGGAGTAGCTCATTTTGTAGAACATATGCTTTTTAAAGGAAGTAAAGATTTTTCTTATAAAGAGATAAAAAGAGAGATTGAAGGAAGAGGAGGAACTTTGAACGGATTTACCTCTCAAGAAGTTACCGCTTTCTATGCTTATTTCTTAAAGAAGAATTTAAAAATAACCTTAGAGATTCTTTTGGATATGGTTTTAAATCCTATCTTTGAGGAGAAAGAACTTGAAAAAGAAAGAAAAGTAATCTTGGAAGAGATTAAAATGTATAACGATTTACCTTCCTATCGTGCCTTATCCTTGTTGGATAAAATTCTTTGGGAAGGACATCCTTTAGGAGAAGATATAATCGGAGATTTTTCTACAGTAGAAAGAATATCCCGAGATGATCTCAGAAGATTTAAAGAAGAGTTCTATCAACCAAAAAATCTTGTTATTGGATTTGTAGGAGATGTGGATGAAGGAGAGGTTGTGAAACTTTTAGAGAAAAAATTACCTTTAGGGAAGATGCCCAAGATGAAAAAACTTAGGCCGCCTCCTTCTTTAAAGAGGATAAAAACAGCTAAGGAGGAGAAAAAATTAGACCAGACTCATCTGTGTGTAGGGTTTCGTGCACCTTCTTATCGAAGCAGGTTACGTTTCGCCGCCGAACTTATTCATATTATTTTAGGGGCAAATATGAGTTCACGTCTTTTTGAGGAATTAAGAGAAAAAAAAGGTCTCTGCTATGAAGTTTCCACCGAAGTAAAAAAATACAAAGATAGCGGAGCTTTTATTATTCATACTGGATTGGATAAAGAGAAAGCAATTTTAGCTTTAGACTGTATTCTGAAAGAATTAAAAAGGATAAAAGAAAAAAAGGTATCAGAAAAAGAACTGGAAAGAGCCAAGGATTATTTCTTAGGTCAGCTTTCTATGAGTATGGAGAGACCCCAATCTCGCCTTTTTCATCTGGTAGAGTCTTACATTGCTTTAGATAAGATATTGATTTTCAAGGAGATAGAAGAGTGCATACATAAAATTGGGCCTTTTCAGATTCTAAATTTGGCAAATAAGATTTTTGATTTTTCTAAAATATGTGTTTCTTGTGTGGGAAATATTGATAAGGATATAGAAAAAAGAATGAAGAAAGTAATAGATAAATATTATTAAAAAGGAGGATAACTGGCTCTATCCAAGAAAGAGAGAATAGTTAGAGAAAAGGCGATAAAGATTTTAAAATTTATTTTGGAGAAGAAAGCAGAAAAGCCTGTACTTTTAGATTTAAGAAAGTTAGATTTTGTGTGGGATTATTTTATTATCTGTTCAGCAAACTCATCCCCTCACTTAGAAGCTATATATGAGACAGTAATAAAAAAAGCGAAAGAATACAATATTGAGATTCATCACACAGAATTAGATGGAGAATCAAAATGGATACTCATTGATTTTTTTGATATTGTTCTTCATATTTTTTCTCAAGAAGCACGTTTGTTTTACGATTTAGAACATTTATGGAAAGAGGCAAAAAAAATTTCTTGGAAAAAATTTTTATAATTTTTTATTTTTTTTCTAAAAAATTGTTGACAAACTTTTTAGATTGTTATAAATTAAAGTTGGATGTTGTAATTTAAAATTAAAAAGGAGGTGATGGAATGGCAAAGGCAAAAAAGAAAACAGCAAAGAAAACCACAAAAAAATCTTCTAAGAAGAAAAAGAAAAAATAAAGTGAGCTTTTAAGGAAGTTGCATCTTTTGAAATAAGAGCCCGCCAAAAGCGGGCTCTTATTTTATTTTAGTAATGGTAAAAAATATTTTGTTAGAAATAGAATATGAGGGAACAAATTATTTTGGCTGGCAGGTTCAGAAAAAGAAAAAAACAGTCCAGGGAGAGCTTCAAAAAGCTTTAAAAAAATTATTTAAAAAAGAGATAAAGATATTTTATGCCGGAAGAACTGATCGAGGGGTCCATGCCCAATCGCAGATGGCTAATTTTTTCATCGATACCTCTATCCCCCTAAAAAATATTCTTATTGCCTTAAATAGTTTCCTGCCTCAAGATATAAGAATAAAAAAGATAAAAAAAGTTCCTTTAGATTTTTTTGCCCATCAAGCTTTCTCTAAAGTATACCGTTATATAATCCTTAGCTCTTCTGCTCCTTCTGTTTTTTTGCGTCACTATAGCTGGTATGTTCCAGAGAAGTTAGATATCTCTAAGATGGAAAAAATTTCAAAAAAACTTGTGGGGTTTAGAGATTTTTCTATCTTTGCTAAGGAAGTTACCCGTTACAAGACTACCTATCGTAATTTGAAAAGAATCTCTATAAGAAAGAGGTCCAAGTTCATTTATATTGATTTAGAAGCAGATGGGTTTTTAAGGCAAATGGTAAGAAATATTGTTTACTTTCTGGTAGAGGTAGGAAGAAAAAAAATTTCTCTTAAGGAAGCAGAGTTAATTTTAAGAAAGAAGCTTTTTTATTCTAAAAAGCCTGCACCTTCATCAGGTTTGTATCTTTATAAGGTGAAGTATGAAAAACAGTAGAAGATATTTTGATTTAGCCAGTATAGGGGTTATACTTTTAGTTACTGTTCTTTCTTTAGCAAGGTTCTCGTATCTTCCTCAATATATTGATGACTATTATCACATTTGTGTAGCAAGTGGGTTTTTAAAATCAGGAGGCTGGATTGGTTGGAGCTGGTGGGATTATGCTCCTTTTGGTCGTCCCCAGATTTATCCTCCTTTTTATCATCTTCTTTTAGTTTTTTTAAATAAACTGGGATTTTCCTTTTTGACAGCAGTAAGGCTTAGCGAAGCAATTATCCCGGCAGTATTTTTTTTCTTTCTCTGGAAGTCTTTGCGTATTTTTAACTCTTCTTTTTTTTCCTTAGTCTGCCTTCTTAGCCTGAGTGGTTTTTTTTCTTTCTATTCATCTCTTTCGGCAAATCTTCCAGCTACTCTCTCTTTAGTCTTTGGTTTTTTAAGTTGGTATTATTTGGTAAGAAAAAAGATTATCTCCTCCTCTATTTTTCTTCTTTTATCTTCCTATTCTCACTCAGGAATCTTCTGGATATTTGTGACTTCTTTAGTTTTTTTATGTTTTTTAAGAGAATATCGTAAAACCTCTTTAAAGGTTTTAGCTTTTGCTTTTTTGGGAGTTTCGTTTTTCCTTTTTCATCAATTAAGATACCTTAAATACTTGCGTTTTGAGTTTCTTAGAGAGGTCTATTTTATTCATCTTAATATATTTATAGTGGGCCTAGGAATAGTTTCTGTTTTTTTCTTTAAAAAAGATTTTAGAAGCTTTCTCTTTTTAGGATTTCTCTTAGGAAGTGCGGTAGTTTTTGTCAGATATCCCTACCGGTTGCTTTCTGCTCAAGGAATTATTGGTTTTACTTTTTTCTCTTCTCTGCTGTTAGAGAATATATTTTTTTCCCTAAGAAGAAAGATGTTATTCTTTTTTCCTCTTTTTTTCTTTTTATTTTTTTTCCAAACCACTATAAATTGGAAAGGAGAAAAAATAAACTTAAACCTTTTGGATTCCACTTACTATAATTATCTTAGCAGTAGAGCATTCAGACTTTTAGAGTTTAACTCATTATTTTGGCCACGATTTTATCGACCGATTATAGAAGTAATTAAGAATAACTCTCGGGAATGTGAGATAATTTCTTCCAATCTTAAGCTGACAGCACAGATATTTTCCGCTCTCTCAGGAAGACCCACATCCAATTCCATACTTTATGAGGTAAAGCCTAAAAAAGAGAAAACTTTCCAGTTTGCAAAACTCATTATATGGATGAAGACAGAAAAAAGAGACTATTTTCTAGAGAAAAAAATGGGCTGGGAAAAAATTTACGAAAATGAAATTGCTTATGTATTCCTTAATCCCTCTTCAAAAATGTGCATTATTCCACCTTCCTCAAAAATAGATTTTAAAGTTATCGGAGGATTGTTTCTTTTGCTTTTTTTTCTCTTAATTAAGGACAACCTAAGACTCTTTAAGGTATAATTTTTGGGCAGTAAAGGTTGCGGTTATGCTTTTATAGTTATTACTCTCTTTTCTTCCCCAATCTTTCTGACCTAATTGGTGGTAAATTCAAGATTTTATTACATAAATCAGGCTGTTTTTCTTTAAGGAGTTGATAAAAGGATTGTTGTTTTTGTTGGTATTCTCTCTCATCAATAGTTGAAGAACAATAAATAAGCATAACTTTTAACGAAGACTCATCTTGATTATCAATTTTTCACATTCATAGAACTCATCCTCAATTATTTTATGGAATGTTTCTACACCCAAATTATCCGTCAGAGACGGATCCACCTCTGGTGGAAATGTAGGACTTCTGGGGGGAATTCTTTGATGTAATATACCCAATGTCAAGTAACATTTTTCACCTCTCTTTGATATTTTAAAAAGAACTGGTAAGGGGTAAGATTCCCCAAACCCTGATGAGCTCTCTGAAAATTGTAGAAATATTCCCATTTCTTTATCTTGTACACCCATTCTCTTGGTGATTT
>Ga0164318_10001288_pt1 | contig 22013 bp, 17 predicted proteins | sample GuaBasSedimGuay9_FD_113734 | JGI IMG/M metagenome (GOLD analysis project Ga0164318, IMG submission 113734) | Subseafloor sediment microbial communities from Guaymas Basin, Gulf of California, Mexico - Guay9, Core 4571-4, 0-3 cm | ecosystem: Environmental > Aquatic > Marine > Hydrothermal vents... | reverse complement strand
GGAAGGTTAGGCAAAATAATTGTTGTTTTGCTATTTATAGTTTTAGTCGGCGCGTGCGTTTGGTTATTTATCAATTATAACAACGCGCAAAAACAAGTTGATTATTTTTCAAATTTAACCCCAGAAGAAATGAATGAAAAAGCGACAAATGAGTTATTAGAAAAAGTTGGGAAATTAATTGTTTTGCCAAATGATCAAGAGCCAATAGTCAGCACAATTCAAGATATAGATGAGCTGGCAAAAGATCAACCTTTTTTTAAAGACGCTCAAAATGGAGACAAAGTAATAGTTTATAAAGATAGAGCGATTATTTACAGCTTGACAAAAAATATTTTAATTAATGTTGGGCCTGTTTATACGCAAGAAAATGAGGAAGAGGCTGACAATCAAAATAAAAACGAAAATTCTAAAATCAATAAAATTGATACTCAACCTGTTGAAAAAAATATCACTCTTGAAATTAGAAATGGAAGTGAAACAGCAGGGCTTGCCGCTGAATTAAAGAATAAGCTGTCTGCTGAAAAAAATTATAAGGTTATAAGCGTGAATAATGCGACACGCAAAAATTATAACGAAAACATATTAGTTAATTTAAACGGAAAAGATGTTAGCAAATTAGAAGAAGAGCTTGGGACGCAAGCAATAAATTTTCTGCCGGAAGGAGAAGTCCAAAGCGTGGCTGATGTTGTGATTATTTTAGGCAACAAAAAATAATTCCTTTATTCCTTTACGGAAACTATAGCGTTCTGTCATTCCCGCAGAGGCGAGAATAACAGGAATGACAAAAAAGATAAATGTAAAGGAAGTAGCTGAATTGTGGACGAAGAGCTGATGAACGCAACAATAAAATTTATTTGAAAATGAAAAAAGAAATTGTCAAAAGTTTGGAGTTTCTCGTGATGACGGTGATGATTATCGTCGCCATTCCTGTTTTTGCGTCTTCAACTAGCGGAATCATAGATAATAATCATAAATACGCTTGGAGTGAAAATGTTGGCTGGATAAACTTTAAGACAGATAATGGGAATATTAGCATTACTGATTCGGAACTTTCCGGTTATGCCTGGAGTTCCGGTTATGGCTGGATAAATTTATCGCCTCCCACATCTGGCGTGAATAACGACGGATCGGGAAATCTTTCCGGTTACGCCTGGGGTGAGAATGTGGGCTGGATTGATTTTTCCGGAGTCGCGATTAATTCCGATGGATATTTCTCAGGATACGCCAACAGCGTTATTGCCGGTCAAATCAGTTTTAATTGTTCCAATACTGATTCCTGCGCGAATTCGGATTTCAAACTGCGGACCGACTGGCGTCCGCGCGAAGAACGACCTATTTGCAACAACGCTACTGACGATGACAACGATGGGTTAACAGACTATCCTGCCGACCCGGGCTGTTCTTCTTTGGATGACGAAGATGAAACGGATCCGGGCAGCGGACTTCCGCCTTCGGCGTATAACTCTCCTTTATCTCCTCCTCCGTCTTCAAATAATCCGGGAGGAGTTTTTAGCGTTGTAATAAATAATAATGATGAATATACAAACAACAAAACGGTTTTATTAAAATTAACTGCCGGAGAAAATACGGCGAGAATGGCTATCTCAAATAGCATTAAATTTGTGAACGCCAGCCAAATACCATTTCAAGAAAATATGGAATGGGAAATAAATAATAGCGGAATTGTCTATGCCAGATTCTATACCAAATACGGGTATAAATCCCAAACTGTTTCGGACAGTATTATTCTGGATAATATTGCTCCGAAAATTAAAATAACCGGGATTAAAGATTATTACGATTCTGCGGAAGATGTTATTTTAATCGCCAAAACTGAAGCAAACGCAGAAGTTGTTTTATACTGGGATGAAAAATACGGTTTAGCTTATGCTGATGGACAAGGAGAATTAATAATGAATTTGGGAAAAATGCCAGCGGGCGATTATCGACTGGAATTATTTTCCATAGATTTGGCTGGAAATAAAGGAGATGTTTTGTTCGCCAATTTAATAATTAAAAAAGTCAAAAAAACAAAAGAAATCTCTGAAAATCAGGAAAATAAACCGATAGAGCAAGTACAACAAAAATTTTATGAACCGATTATTTCTCCCAAAAACAAATTTTCTGAAGAACTGATCGAAAAAATATCAAAATTTTTTGAACCTGTATTTCCAAAATTTCCTAAGTCAAAACCCAAAAAGCCAAAAGAAATAATTACAATTCCGAAAAAGACACCTTTAGTGATGCGTAATCAATGGAATCTTTTTCCTCAAGAGCAAATTAATGAATTTGTTTTAGCTCCGTTGCCGAAAGGATTGAAACGGCTGGCGAAGAAATTCCCGAAACTTCAGGAAACTTTTGACAAAGTGGGAATTGATAAAATTACCGATCTCAAAAAGTTGCGAAATTCAGAATTGTCTCTTCCCGGACTTTCCAAGTATTCATTATTCTCAAAAAAGGAACTGGCGCTTTTGAAAAATATTCCTTTAAGCAAGCTTCCAAGCGAAATCAAAAACAAAATTCCGTCGGAAATGATTTTCGCGAGAATAGGAGATGAAAAAAGCATTGATTTTGATATTAAATTAAACATTAGCGATCAAGGTAAAATTCAACAAAGGATAAACGCTATTTCAGGACAAAAACTCATTTTAACAGTCAGACCTGAAAGAAAAGCAAAAAGCGTCTATGGATATTTGGCGTTTACCGAAAGAAAGAATCAAAAATTTAGTTTTCAAAATGAAATTCCAAAAAATAAATTTTGCAATTTGTTTAATTCCATTATTTTTGCCAAACCGGTCTTTGCCGAAAATTACGCGAATGAAGTGGAAGAGGAATTTATTTCTCAAAAATTTTCTTATGCGGACAAAGACAATGATGGTCTCTGGATTGCTGAGATCGTAGCTCCGATAGTAGAGGGCGAATATGAAGTTATAACTTTGATAGAATACGAAGATCCCGATTTGGGAACGCGAATGATCAGGCTGACAACCATTGTTGACCCGGAAGGATATGTATATGAAATGATAAAAGATCAAGAATTAAGAATTAGGAACGCGACTGTTTCCATCTACCAGCTGAATTCTGAAAGTGACGAATATGAACTTTGGCAAGCCGACAATTACCGACAAAAAAATCCGCAGACAACAGACGCGACCGGTCGCTATTCATTTCTTGTCCCAGAGGGAACTTACTATCTTGCGGTTGAAGCCGCGGATTATTCATTTTATCAATCCGAACCTTTTACTATCCAAGAAGGTTTCGGAATTCATCAAAATATTAAGCTAAAATCGAAAAACGCTTGGTTAAAAATTATTGATTGGAAAGTTATCGCAATTTTACTGCTGTTCGTTTTAGTGGTTTGGAATTTTTGGAGAGATAAAAAAAGAAGCTTTCATAATTCATAATTCATAATTTATAAACACTATGTCAAAACAAACAAAAATTTTATCAATTGTTATTATTGTTCTCATCGCAAGCAATATCTTTTTTGCCGCAAAATATTTTTTGTTGCGGGAAGAATTTAATCAAGTTAAAGCTATTGCGAATGCAAAAAATACCAATGAAAAAGCTTTAAATTTTACCAAGCTTTTTGTCGCGGAAGTTTTAAAAGCTGATGGTGAGGTTGATTTTGAAACGCGCTTGAAACTGGAAAATGCGGTTCGCGAATTAAATAATGATGAAATTTTATCCCAGTGGCAAAAATTTATAGAAAGCGAAACAGAAGAAGACGCGCAAGTGGAAGTCAAGAATTTGTTGGAAATGTTAATTAAAGAAATTGAATAGCAAGCTCTGCTATAAAATGTGAAATAGACTAACTTGTTCTAATAATTTCACTTTTGCAAATTAAAAAAAATATATGAAGAATATTGTTCGTTGAGACTTACCGGATTCTCGCCTCCGCGGGAATGACAAAAATAATGGGAATTATTTTAACAAGTTGGTATAAAGTGAAGAAGTCTTATAATTTAGAAAGTTGATTGATATAAATATGAAAAATTTAAATTTTTTTTATAAGTTTCTAAATAACGAAAAATATTATCCTTGGTATATTCTGATTTTAAGCGTTGCTGTTTTATTTTTTCAATTGGAAGGATCAGTTGGTAATTGGGACGAAGCTGCTTATAGCCAGATCGCTAAAGAAGGTTTGCAGTCAAATAATTGGATTGATTTTCATTATTTCGGGAAATTGTGGTTTGAAAAACCGCCTCTTGTGATTTGGCTGACGATGACCTCGTTTAAGATTTTTGGAATTAATGAATTTGCCGTCTGGTTTTTTCCGGTAATTTTTGGAATTTTTGGTGTAGTTGGAACATATTATTTGGGCAAGTATTTATTCAATTCAAAAGTAGGATTGTTTGCTGCGTTAGTTCTTCTGTCTATTCCACACTATATTCTAATGGCCAGAAATAATATGATGGATATATTTTTGGTAAGTAATTCTGTTGTATCTTTTTTATTTTTAATCAAGTCTAAAAAGAACACTAAATATCTAATTTTGTCAGCGGTGTTTTTGGGTTTGGCGTTTATATCAAAAAATGTTATTGCGCTGTTAAATCTGCCGGTGTTTTTTTATTATCTTTATATAGATAATCAGCTAAGTACTCTGAAAAATAAATATTTTTATTTGTCCGTCGTTGTATTTTTAGCGATAACATTGCCTTGGCATCTTGTTATGTTTCTTAAATATAAATGGGATTTTTGGAACAGTTATGTCGGTTTTCACTTAATAACAAGATATATGGAAAATGTTGTTATTGGCGGATCGGAAGATATTCTGCACTATTTTAAAGTTATCGTTTTGAGAAGCGGTTCGTGGTGGTTTGTTTTTTTGGCTCTTTCGCCGATTATCTTAAAGGATATTTTGAATAAAATAAACCGTCAAAAATTATATCTGCTCATCTTTTGGATAGCGCTAGTTATTTTATTTTTTACATCTTCCTCAACAAAAGTGCACCATTATATCTTGCCGATGTATATTCCATTTTCAATCTTAATTGCCTACGGGATGTATCAAGCATATCTAAAAAAATCAATCTTTTTGGTAATAGCCATTTTTTCATTATTTATAAGTGTAAGTCAAGAGGCAATTTTGCGGGTAGCCGATTTTGGAGAATCAATGTTATTGCTTCCATTTATTTTGCACAATACATTTTTCAATTATGAATATATAATTTACGCTATTACTACTATTACAATTGCGTTCATATTCTATAATTATTTTTCAGGAAACAGAAAATTTTCTTTAAAAATCTCACTGATCCTCATTTATCTTTTCGCCGCGCTCTTACCGTTAAAACCGGATAGGTTTCCATTATCCAGGGAAGTGATGAAACTTTCTGAAGGTAAAAAAATAGAAACAATTTACTATTTTGACTATTACAATAAAAACGCCGGAGGATCTTTGAGATATTATAATTACCCGATTAAAATAGAAGTATTAAATAAATTGGAGGGAAATAATTATATTGAAGGCAGTTCTTCCTACTGTTTGATTAACAGAACTGATTTTAGCACTAGCGATAATTTAAACAAATCGGAGAAATTGGATTATGATTTTTATCCATGTGAGATTGCAAAATAAAAGAACGAAAGTGATATGATATTGTGTTATCTTATTTTTTATTTTATTGATTAATACCCGCAAGATTAAATTAACCTGTTTTAATTAAATAAAATTTGTGTTAAAATATAGATATGGGAAAAGAAATTTATACCTGTCTATAATGAAAAAGAGTGATAAAGGAAACACTATTCAGATTCAGTATAATGATTTTTTTCCGTCAAAAATTATAATAGCGAGATAATTGTTGTTAATGATGATTCTTGTGATAATACGATTGCTATTGTAAAGGAATTGAAGCCAGTAATTAAAAAACCTGACTATGGGGATTTGATGTTGAGATTTTGGCTTTGGCGGATAAATTTGGATATAAAATAAAGTCGGCGCCGATCGTCTGGAAGAATAAAAAAAATAGCAAGATGCGTCTAAAAGATTGCGCCTTAACGCTGGCAGATTTGTTTAAAATAAAAATGAATTTAATAAGAAAAAAAATATGACAAAAAATAAAAGAGAGAAAATTTTTTCACAATTAAGAAAAGATCTTGTAAGCGGAACATGGGTTGTCTATTCAACAAAAAGAAATGAAAGACCTGATTTTTCAAAAAGAAAGTCACAAGAAAAAGAAAGTAAAAAAAATAAAAAGAATTGTCCGTTTTGTAAAGAAAATATATCCAGTCAGGAAAAAGATGTTTTGGTATATTTGAAAAATAATAATGATTGGAGCTTGAAAGTATTTCCGAATAAATTTCCAGCGCTCTATTCTAAATATAAAGATATTAACAAAAGGGAGCATGGGCCGTTTGAGGTAATAGACGGAGTGGGGTATCACGAAGTTTTGGTAACCGAAGATCACGAAAAAGATATTCCGGATATGGAAATTGAAAGCGTTGCCGAAATAATAGACGCTTATCAAGAGAGATACATAGCGCTGATGAATAGAAAGCATATAAAATATATTTGCATTTTTAAAAATTATGGATCCGAAGCAGGAGCATCTGTTAGGCATCCGCACAGTCAAATAATTGCAATGCCCGTGATAGATCCCGATGTTTTCAGGAGTCTGAGTGGAAGCGAGGAGTATCATAAATCTCATTTGGAATGTGTCCATTGCACAATGATTGAATGGGAAAAAAAGAGTGGCAAAAGAATAATATTTGAAAATGAGGAATTCATTATTATTTGTCCGTTTGTTTCCCGAGTGCCTTTTGAAATGAGAATTTATCCAAAAAGACATCTGTCATATTTTGAAAGAATTACAGATGAACAAAAAATAAAATTGGCCGAAGCGATGAAATTTTGTTTATCAAAATTAAAAAAGAATTTAAACGATCCGGCCTATAATTTATTTTTACATACTGCGCCATGCAACGGACAAATCTATGATCACTATCATTGGCATTTTGAAATTTTCCCAAAAACAAATATTTGGGCTGGACTTGAACTTGGCACAGGAATAGAGGTTTGCTCGGTTATTCCCGAAAGAGCGGCGCGGATATTGAAGGAGTGAAAAATATAATCAAAATAATTTTTTAGTATGAATATTATTGCATTGGTGAATCAAAAAGGAGGGGTAGGAAAATCCACGACGGCTGTGAATCTGGGGGCTTATTTGGTCGCGCGCGGCAAAAAGGTTTTGTTGATTGATATGGATCCGCAGGCAAACGCGACAACCGGACTTGGGTTTAAGTCAGAAAATGTGGAACAAAGCGTCTATGACAGTCTGGCGGGAAAAACATTTTTAAAAGACATAATTTTGAAAACATCTTTGCTTGGTTATGACCTTGTCCCAGCTACGCAGGATTTGGCTGGCGCGACAATTGAACTTGTGGAAGTCGTAGACAGAGAATATAAATTCTATAACGCCGTTAAAGATATTAAAAATAATTATGATTATATTTTAATTGACTGCCCGCCGAGTCTGGGTTTATTGACCGTGAACAGTTTAACCGCGGCTGATAAAATTATTGTTCCGGTTCAGTGCGAATATTATGCCTTGGAGGGATTGAGCCAGCTTTTGAATTCAATAGATCTTATTAAAACAAATTTAAAAGAAGATTTGGAAGTTATGGGCGCGGTTTTGACAATGTATGATAAAAGGAACCATCTTTCGCGCCAAATTATCAAAGAAGTCAGAAGGCATTTTCCCGGTTATGTTTTTGACGCGGTAATTCCAAGAAATGTTTCGCTTGCCGAAGCGCCGAGTTTCGGAAAAACGATTTTGCAATACGCGCCCAATTCCGCCGGCGCGAAAGCGTATAATTATTTGGCAAGGGAGGTGATAAGCATTTAAGTATTTTAACATATAAACATTTAAACAAATGACAAAAACAAGTTTGGGAACGGGACTGTCTTCCTTGATTCCCAATAAATTAAATAAAGAAAATAATATTATTTCTTTGCAAAAGAGAAGTTCTATGAATTTAGATGAGGTTATTAAAATTCCAATTGGCAATATTGTTCCAAATCCGAAACAGCCAAGAAAATATTTTGCTGAGGAAAATTTAAGAGAGCTGTCTGAATCTATTAAGAAACATGGCGTAATTCAGCCGATAATAGTTACTAAAATAGATGATGACAAATATGAGCTTATTGCCGGCGAGAGAAGGTTACAGGCGTCAAAGCTTGCTAAACTGAAAGAAATTCCAGCGATCGTCCGGCTGGCGACAGATCAGCAAAAATTGGAACTGGCGCTTGTTGAAAATGTTCAAAGGCATAATTTAAACGCGATTGAAGAAGCAAAAGCGTATCAAGAGTTGCATAATGAATTTAATTTAACGCAGAAAGAAATAGCCAAAAGAACCGGAAAAAGCAGATCTACAATTACCAATATTATCAGATTGCTTGAGCTTCCGGTTGAAATTCAGCGGGGAGTCATTGAGGAGAAAATAACCGAGGGACACGCGCGCGCAATCTTAGGTCTGGAAAATCCGGAAAAACAAAGAGCGCTTTATGAATTGATCTTGAAAAATAATTTAACTGTGCGAGCTGTTGAAGATAAAGTTAAAGAAATCACGGTGCATGCTCACAAAAGAAAAGCTTTCAAACAAGCTGATCCTTATCTTCAAAATTTGGAGGATGGCATCCGTGAAAAACTGGGAACCAAAATTAAAATTAAAAAACGAGGAACAACCGGAAAAATCACAATTGACTTTTTTTCAGAGGAAGAATTTAAAAAGATTATTGAGTTGTTGAAATAAGCTGATAAGACTAAATTGTTATGGCAAATATAACAAAGTCTAAGCTCTTTCTTTTTTCCTGCCTCTTTTTTATTTTTGGAATTTTTCTTGGTTCATATTATTCACTTTCTGTTTGGATCTTATTTTTACTGGTGGGAGTTTCAATCTCACTTATTTTTTTATTTTCTTTCTCTCGCCCCAGCACTTTTCCAGAGAGAGAAGGAGAGAGGGCAGTCAAGAAAAAATTATCGTCCCGTCGGAGTTTCTCAATAGAGGACTCTGGCAAGAAAGCGCGCAATTTGACGGAGTCCTCTGTTGAGAGACTCCAGCAGGACAAGAAAAGTAAAGAAGTTTTAGAGAAAATAAAAATATTATTTTTCTTACTCATTTTTTTATTGCTGGGATTTGCAAGGGTTGAAAGTGTAAAATTAAGCAAAGAGGATATTCTAAAAATTGATAGATTAAATAACGAAAGTGTTTCAATAAGCGGCAAAATTTCCGGAATGCCAGAAATGAAAAACGGCAAACAGAAAATAATAATTGAAAATGTAAAAAATGCGGAAGATAAAAATAATGAAATTAATGGCAAAATTATTGTTTATACAGAAAGATATCCGGAATATAATTTGGGTGATATAATTTATTTAAGAGGGAAAATAAAGATCCCCGAGGATTTTGAGGGATTTGAATATAGGAATTATTTGCTGGCAAAAAATATTTATTACATTTTATATTATCCAAAAATAGAATTAAAAGAAAAAAATAAAGGAGAACTTTATAATAAAATCATTGATTATAGAAAGTATGCGAATGATCTAATTAAAAAAGTATTGCCTCAGCCGCAGGCGGGGATTGTCAGCGCGATGACATTGGCGATAAAATCAGACATAAGCGAGGAAACTTTGGAAGTTTTTAATAAAACAGGCACGAGGCATATCATCGCGATTTCCGGAATGCATATGGCAATCGTCGTTCTGGCTCTAATGTATCTTTTGCTTGCTGTCGGATTGAATAGAAATCACGCGTTTTATTTCGCTCTTTCAGGAACTATATTTTTTGTAGTTCTTGTCGGGTTTCCTCCGTCAGCTGTTCGCGCGGCGATAATGGCGGGGCTGGCGCTATTCGCGATAAGAATCGGACGGCTGAAAAACGCTGGAAACGCAATTGTTTTCGCGGCAGTTTTGATGCTTTTATGCAATCCGAATTTATTGCGATACGATACCGGTTTCCAGCTTTCCTTTGCCGCGATTCTGGGAATAGTTTATATTTTTCCGAAACTGGATAATCTCTTTGAAAAATATTTCGATGTTCTGAAAATAAAAACAGTTTTTCTAATGACCGTCTCGGCGCAAGTCGCAACTCTGCCGATTATAATAAACAGCTTTGGAAATTTTTCCCTGCTTTCCGTTTTGGCGAATGTTTTAATTTTGCCGCTTGTCCCAATTGTAATGCTCGGTGGCTTTCTATTAATAATCATCGGTTTCGCGAATCTGTATCTGGCGCAGATATTAGCATATTCGATTTGGCTGATTTTGTTTTATCAGATTGAAGTAATAAAATTTTTTGCGGGATTGCCATTTGGTTTTATGAATTTTAGTAAAATCGGATTTTTGGTTACCGGGATCTATTATTTGATCCTAGTTCTATGGTTGAATTTTGGGAGTATAAAAAAAATACGTCTTTAAATTTTTATAGACTTTAAGGCGCGGATTGTTAGTTTTAACCAAACATTACATTAGGCACTTCTATTTGTTCGAGAAAAAGTCTTTCTTAAATACCAGAACATTTAAGGCGGTAAGGGGACCGATCTTAGTACTATACTTATTATTCATATAGGACACGAACTCTATTTTGTACCTTTATAAAACCACAGTATTTGCCATTTTATATTTATTTGCTATACTAGTAAAGTGGATGATTTGCGGGTATCGTATAATGGCTTATTATATCAGCCTTCCAAGCTGAGGACACGGGTTCGATTCCCGTTACCCGCTCAGGAATTGAATTTTGAATATAGAATATAGAATAATAAGCGCAGTTATAAAATATATTTATGGACACTATTTTTCACGGGTTTCTAACATATTTAATCTTTAGAAAAAAGAAATATAAATATAAAGTTGCTTTTTGGGGAATGGTGCCGGATTTTTTTCCGGTGTTCGCTTTGATCTATTTTGTTTATTTGAAGCTTTTGGAACCGTCAGAAAATCCAGTGTTGTTTACCAGCTTTGTTTATAATGAAAGTCTGTTTATTTATCTTTTTTCGCACAGTTTAACACCGTATCTTATTATTTCTTTGGGATTGCTTGCGTTAAAGAAAAAACAGTATTGGTTTCCTTTAATTGGTGGTGGGCTGCATATTTTTGTTGATATTCTAACTCACAGCGAAGGAACGGTAAAAACTTTCTATCCTTTTTATTCTTATGAAAAATTATCATTCACTGCCCACTATTTTTCTGATGAGAACATAGTGTTTGTCGGTGCTTGTTGGATAATATTACTTCTTATCTATTTTAAAACTGTAAAAAACAAAAAATTAAAAAGCGCGAGTTCTTAATAAAGTATATCATAAAAATGAATCTCATAGAAACAAAAAATATAATTTCACAAAAACAAAAAACACAAGCAGTTTTTGGACGAAAGCTGTTTTTTTTCGCTACTCTGTTAGTGGTGGCAATATCTGTGATTCAGATTCAAACGGTTAAAGCTGATAGCATGGGAGAAAACAAAACATTTTTAATTGATTCTTCTTATGATTATGACAGCCGTTCGGAAATAACGGCGACTCTCAAAAAAATCGGTTCAAACGCGTATTTTTATGTTGAAGATGATTATTTCAATGAACTGTCAAGCGATTCTAAAATAGAATTTTATTCGCAATTAAATTCTTTAATTTCGGAATTTGACAGTGTTGTTTATCCAAAAACAAGAGAAGCATTTGGATATGAGTGGAGTCCCGGAATTGACAGTGACAAAAAAATTACTATTCTTTTTACGGAAATGAAAGAAAATATCGGAGGATATTTTAATCCAAATGACGAATATAAAAAAGAAAAGGTGGTTGGAGAAAAAAGCAATGAAAAAGAAATGTTTTATTTAAATCTTACTTTTATAAACGACAAAAGAATTGAAAGTTTTCTCGCGCATGAGTTTCAGCATATGATTACTTGGTATCATAAAACAAAGCTAAAAGGGCTTTTTGACGATGTTTGGCTTAACGAAAGCAGGTCTGAATACGCTCCAACGGCGACTGGTTATGACAATGATTATATTTCAAGCAATCTTAGCGTGAGGGTAGAAAACTTTTTATTAGGTTCAAGCTATGAAGACTCATTGACAGGATGGAAAAATGAAATTGATGATTATTCGTCAGTTAATTTATTTGCGCAATATCTGGCGGATCATTACGGAAAGACAATTTTTAAAACGATGGTTGAAAATGATGCGGTTGGAATCGGAAGTGTGAATAAAGCTTTGGAAAGTTCGGGATATTTAAGTGTTGATTTTAGAAGCGTATTCACAAATTGGACCGTTGCAAATTATCTAAATGATATTTCGCTTTTTGATGATGATCGGTATGGATATAAAAATTCAAATTTGTGTTATAATAATCTGCATCTTGATCCGACAAAAAGCTATACTATAAGTAACAACAATCCGGCGAGATTAACAGAAAGAATGGACGACTGGAGCGCCAGATACTATGAATTTAAAGTGGCGAAAGGAGAATACAAGAACAATATCATTGAGATTGATTTTAGCGGTGATAATTCCGGAAAATTCAGTGTTCCTTATATAATTTATCATGATGACGGAACAGAGGAAATCTATGAATTAGCGTTAGATAACAATCAAAACTCAAAGATTCGCATTGATAATTTCGGAAAAAATATTTCATCTATTTTAGTGATTCCAAGCAGCCAAAAAAAAGAAAGTGGGTTCGGTTATAATATTGATAATTATCCATTCTCAATATCTGTGAAGTTGACAGGTGTCAAGACTTATGCTGACGGATCTCTTTTGCGGGCAAGCAATGATGAAAAAGTATATCTTATTGAGAATGGCAAGAAGAGATGGATCACAAGTTCTGCCGTGTTCGCATTGAATGAGTATGAATGGAGCGATGTCGTATTGGTCATTTCAAAGGAATTGGAATTATATAAAACTGGCGAAGATATAATTGTTTCCAGACTAAAAAAAGATGGCAGTTTGGTTAAAGGCGCCGGAAATAAAATTTATCTTATTGAAGATGGCAAAAAAAGATGGATTACCACAGCGGAAGCTTTTGTTTCTAACGGGTATGACTGGAATGATGTAATAACTGTTTTTGACGAAGAGCTGACTTTGTATCTGGACGGAGAAAATATTTATGTAAATATTAAAGACGGAAGTCTTGTCAAAAGTGGCGGCGCAAAAGTGTATCTTATTGAAAACAATAAAAAAAGATGGATTACCACGGCAGAGATTTTTATTTCAAACGAATATGATTGGGGGAACATAATTATAGTTTCGGAGGAAGAATTGGGAGCGTATATTGAAGGGAAGGAAATAGAATAATATAAGCGACTGGAGTCCTGACGAAAGTCAAGGTGAAATATCAATAAACCTTTTTATAAATAACATTCTGCGAAACTACTTTCTTGCCTCAACGGAAAAGAATAATACCGCAATTGATTTTGCGGTTTTTTTTAACTTTTTTGGTTGATATGATTATGATATTATGCCAGTAGAAATTGAATAACAATTTAGTAACCTAACCTTTGAGCTTTTTGTTTGAAGTATGGTTTAAATCCATTCACATAAAAGCGGTCTTCTGATCGGTACTATGTGAATGGTCTTTGCCCGAAAGGGCATTAGGTGATCCGAAAGGACCGCCGCCGACGGGAGACCTTTTTTGTAAAGAGTGTTTATTATTAAGATTAAAAAATTTAAAACATATGAATTTTTTTAAAAAACTTTTTCAGAATAATTTTGATAAAACACGAGAAACTTGTATCTCTATTTATCAAAAAGCTAAAAAGAAAAGACCAAATAAATCAGAAAAAGATTATTTAAAAATTGTGTTATTAACAAAACCACCATTTGATTATTTACCAGATGAAATAATTAATTCTACTTTAAATAATTTTGACAATATTAATAACTTGGCATTCTATATTGCTACTATACACAAGGATAAAACATTTTGGTTTTTTAGGGAAAAAAATTTAAAGTATGATAAAGAAAATATAAAATCAAGAAACCAACAATTTTTTGTTGAATTTTGGAAAAAATAAAATTTTACAGATTAAAATCTGAACTCCAAAATCTGAATTTCAAATTCTGGAGGTCAGGTTTTAACCTGTAAGATTGTGTTGAAGTTTTATTATTGTTAAGATTAAAAATATGAAAGATCAGAAATGTGAAGAAAAAATAGAGCAAGAAATTTCAGATCAAATAATAATTTGGATTAAGAGTAAGCCAAAAGTAAGTCAAGCAAAAATTAAAAATAAAATTATACAGGAAATCACGAAGAGAGATTATTTAAAAGAAGATTGGCAGATACACTATGCGACAGAAAGAATTATAATTTTTGTAAAGAAGAAACAAAAAAATCAAGAACTACTAATTTGGAAAAAATATTTTTCAGGATGGAATTTTGTTATTAATTGTCTTATTGCTTTAATCCCCGCAAGTATAGTAATTGGTATTTTACGAGAAATGGGTTTAGGAGGTGCGTTAATAATTGGAAGTATTTTGTTTGGATTTATTTATTTGGCAGGATTTGTCAGAGAAAAAATCAGTAGTAAAATTAGACAACTACTTCTGTTGGTTCAGTGTCTCTGACCTGAACCGGATATTTCTTAAAGCATAATTAAAAAAATAATTTGTGATTTTGAAATTGATAGTTGGTTATAGAAGCATTTTAAGAAATACAAGGTTCAGGTCAGAGACACTGAACTAACTAAAAACAATAAAATAAAAACTGTTAATACTTCAAAACAAAAGGAATTGTTTACAAAACAGTTCCTGCAATAAAGTCGTAGGGGTTGACCTGTGTGTCAACCCAGAAAATGGGATAAAGTAAAATTTATCCTGTATTCAGGGCAGACTGTCCCTACGACGATATCATAATAAACAAAACCTGCTTTATTAGCAGGTTTTTAGGATCAACTAACCCTATATTTCGATTAGGCAGGGCAGTTTTTGCTTCATTTCACAAAATATGTTATATTAAAAACAGTAATTTTCTGGAATGACAGAAAATAAGGAAGTCTTAAAAATATAATTATGTCTTACAAAATTCCCAAAAATATATTTTCAAAAATAACAGCGATTATTTTTATAACAGCGTTTTTTACGCCTGTTTTTGCTTTTGGCGCGGTGCCGAATAATCCGGACATTCCGAAAATAATCACAAGGTCGGAGTGGGGAGCGGATGAAGATAAAACGACTTGGGAAACGGAATATGCTCGTGTTGAAAAGTTTATTATTCATCATTCCGGAAGTTCAAAGCCGGAGCCGCCTGAAGCGGATGCGGATGGGAGCGGAGAATATAAAGATAAAGTCAAAGCTATTTACAGTTTTCATGCGAGTAAATGGGGCGATATTGGTTATAATTATTTAATTGATCCGAATGGAAATATTTATGAAGGAAGGTCTGGCGGAAATGGCGCTATTGGCGCGCATGCCGGCAAAAGCGATGAAGGAAATAAAGGTGGAAATAATGTTGGAAGTGTCGGTATATCGGTTCTGGGAACTTATGGATATACATACGACAAAACATTGAAGAATGGGGAGACGGAAGAAGTAACAATTTCTCATCCGCTGACGCAAAAAATTGTTACCTCGCTGGAAAAATTGATTGGCTGGGTAGCGGCGAATAATAATATGAACTTAAATAAAGTCAGCGATTTTCACGGAAGAAATATTGACGGAGTTGTCGGGCATAGAGATGTCGGGGCGACGAATTGTCCGGGCGATAACTTGCACCAAAAACTTGATAGTATTCAAAAAAACGCGATTGCTTACGCGAACAAATATAAGAATTACGTTTATCAGCTTGGCGGAGACAAAGCGGTTTATGTTTTTGCCGATGGATATAAAATAAAATATAAATCAAAAGAAGATCTGCCGACTGTTTATAAAAACAGAGCTATTAAGCCGATTTCAAAATCGCAGCTCAACGCTTATAAATACAAAAATATTATCACTTATCCCGACGGAAGCTTGTTGAGAGAATTTGATGAGCCGGATGTTTATTATTTGGAAAACGGAAAGAAGAGAAAAATGAATATTAACGCTGAGGAATTTGAGAAAATGGGGTTTGAGTGGAGCGAAATAAACAAAGTATTCGCCAGCGATTTGAATATATACGACAATGGAAAAACAATCAAGTATGGTCCGGATAATACTTTGATGAAAGACGCGGTTGGAAATGTTTATCTGGCGCAAAATGGAAAGAAAAGAAAATTCACTTCTCCCCAGCTTTTTGAGCATCTGAATTATAAATGGGGAGATATTAAAGAAGATAACGAGATGGGATTTTATCTGGACGGATCTGATATGGTTTATCGGGACGGAACTTTAATTGCAAACGGAAACAGCGCAGAAATGTATTTGGTTAAAGACAAGCAAAGGCGGGAAATAACTTCCGAAAAATTATTGACTGTTTTGGGTTATCAAAAAAGCAAAGTTCTTTCTATAACAGAAGATGAAATAAATCATTTTCCGGTTGGCAAAAAAATGGTTTATCCCGATGGCACTTTGATCCGCGCGGAAAGTTCTCCCGCTATTTATCTTGTGAAGAACGGAAAAAAGAAAATGATTACCTCGGGAACTTTATTTGAAAAATTGGGATATAAGTGGAGAGATGTTATTGATATCAATGAAGACGAAGCGAGCAATCATCCGGATAATGGAAATGTTCTGTATCCCGATGGGATATTGATTAAATCAATAGATGATCCAACGGTCTATCTGCTTGAATCGGGCAAGAAAAGAAAGATCACTTCGGGAATTTTGTTTGAGGAACTGGGATATAAATGGAGTGAAATAGTCTCTGTCCATCCCGACGAAATGAAAGAATATTCACTCGGGAAAATTCTGACCTATCCTGACGGAACGCTGATCAGAAGAAACGGTTTTCCTGTTGTTTTCAAAATAGAAAACGGACAGAGAAAAGAGTTCACTTCAATAACGCTTTTTGAAGCGACAAATAGCGAATGGTCGGATGTTATCGTTCTTAGCGACGAAGAATTTTTGGCATATCCAAATGGAGGAGTTCTGAAATATCCGGACGGAATTTTATTAAAACAAAACGGGAGCGATAAAATTTATGTTGTGAAAAACGGAACCGGCGAGTGGATCAAAACGGCGGAGGAATTTCTGGGAGCGGGATATAAATGGTCGGATATAATTGAGATTAGTTCTGCAGAGATGAGTTTTTATGTAAAAGGATCTAAAAGTGAAGATGTAAGGAATAATAATAGCTCAAATAATAACTCGGGTGAGGATGAACAAGATGGCTCTAATCAGGAAACTGGAGCCAACGGTGACAACGGTGACAACGGTGACAAACACATCTCTAACCCTTCTCAAGAGGAGGATAGTAATAATGAAAATGATGACGATAGTTCTGACGATGCCGGTGAAACTGACGAACCGAAAATGAGAGTTGCTATTTATTCAATTAAAGATGGCGGTGAAGATATTGTTGTTACGGCAAACGGCGCTTATTCCGTAAATTATTACAATTCTAACGAAACGATAAATAAGACAGAAAATAAATTAGCCAGCGAGCAAACGAGCGTTTCGTACTTTGATTCAGATTCTTATATAAAATTTATTCCTTCGGCAAATAATGTTATTATGCAGGTGTTGTCATATAGCGACGAACATAACCCAGCTTGGGATAAAAATATTAGTGACGAGTTCAAGGGGAATGATAATAGATTTAGGGGGAATATTGAAGTTAGATATTCTGGAAAATCTGATAAGCTTTGGGTTATCAATGAATTGCCGTTGGAAGATTATACAAATGGAATATCTGAAGCGTCAAGTAGCAGCCCGGAAGAATATTTGAAAGCGTTTTCAACAATCGCGCGAACTTACGCGATGTATTATATTAAAAAGGGAGGAAAGTATTCTGGGGAATCGTTTTATTTAAAAAACAGCAGACCTATTAAAGGCAGTGTACCTCCGATTTCTAACGGAAACGATCAAATCTACAAAGGGTATAATCTTGAGATGAGAACGCTGGAGATTTCTTTGATAAACAAATCGACAGAGGGGTATATCATAAATTATAATGATAGTCCAATAGTTGCGGCGTATTCTTCCGATTCAGGAGGAGTGACAAAAAGTGGATGTGAAGCGTTTGGCAGTTATTATTGCGACAATGATGATTTTGGTTATCTTGCCGGTGGAGTAAGCGATCCGGATGGTATAGAACACAATGCTGGTACGGTTGCTTTGAGTCACGGTGTTGGAATGAGCGCGGTCGGCGCGTATCAAATGGCTGTTAATGGAAGTTCTTGGGAAGAAATTATCAAGCATTATTATTTGGGAGTTGAAGTTGAGAAATATTACTAAAAAATAAATTGATATCTAAAATAAAAATATGGAGAAGGAAAAAAATAAAATGACTATGGAAAAACTAGCTGAAATGACACAGCAAGGATTTAAAGCGTTGGAAGATGGATTAGAAAATAAAGTTGGCGGATTAGAAAATAGAATGGATGGAAAGTTCAATAAACTTTTAACCGGACAGGATCAGATTCTAAAAAGATTGGAGGATTTAGAAGCAGATAACACAATAGATGTATCTGCTCATCGTCGGCAGGAAGACAAACTGGAAAATCATGAAGAAAGAATCATCGTTGTGGAAGAAAAATTAGAGATTGATTCAGTAGTTTAAAGTTTTAATTTAATACATATGAATAAATTTATAAAAAAAGCGACACTTTCAATTTTTGCGGTGATTATGTTTTTTACTACAAAAATAGAAGGAGCCAGCGCGCAGATTCCTATTGAAATAAAAAACCCGATAAAAACAAGTGATTTCGCGAAGATTGTTGAAAATTCTTTGTTATGGATTTTATCAGTTGCCGGGGTTATAACAATTTTTATGCTCGTTCTCGGAGGAATTATGTATATGACGGCAGGAGGAGACGAGCAAAAAGTGGCAACAGCGAAAAAAGTAGTTACCTGGACTATAGTGGGACTGGGTTTAATTCTTCTTTCATATTCAATTATGGCGGTATTAGATAGTATTTTGACCTAATAAAATATGCAACAAAAAGATGTTTATATAATCGTTCTAAATTGGAATGGCAAGAATGATACGATAGAATGCATAGAATCATTGCAGAAAATAAACTATGATAATTATAAAATCATTGTTGTTGATAATGGTTCGGAAGATGATTCTGTTTCTGAAATAAAGAAAAACTTCCCTGAAGTGAAAATTATTGAAAACAAAAAAAATCTTGGCTTTGCGGGTGGGAATAATGTTGGAATGAAATATGCCGTGGAAAATAAAGCGGATTATGTTTTGCTTATTAACAATGACACAACAGTTGATGAAAATTTTCTTACGAAACTGGTTAAAGCAGGGGAATCAGATGAAAAAATCGGTCTTCTCGGATCTAAAATATATTTTCATAGCGAACCGAACAGAATTTGGTTCGCGGGCGGGAAGGTGAATTGGTTGGGAAATAAAGGCACGCATCTTGGGCTGAATGAAATTGACAGCGGTCAGTATGATAAAATAAGCGAAGTGGATTATTTAACAGGGTGCTGTTTGCTTATCAAAAGAGAAGTTATTGAAAAAATAGGGGTTTTGGCGGAAGATTATTTTTTATATTATGAAGATACTGATTTTTCGGCGAGAGCAAAAAATGTCGGTTATAGAATTATATATGTTCCGGAATCAAAGATTTATCACAAGATTTCAAGATCAACAAAGCCAGGATCTTCAAATTATATTTATTACCATGTCAGAAACGGGTTGGTAATGGCAAAAAGAAACGGATCATTTTTGAATAAAATAACAATTTATCCATATTGCATTTTTTTATTTTTAAAACAGATCATTAAAATTATTTTTCTGCCTCAAAAAAGAAACTGGGCTTATGCGGTTCTGAGAGGAGAAAAAGATTTCTTGTTAGGAAAGATGGGAAAAGCAAATTAGAAAAATATCAGCTGGGGACTATTTTACGATCTGATGGCAAATGGGGAATTGAAACAAACAATTAAGCGATAATAAAAAACGAAAAAATGCTTTGAATAATTCAGGGCATATTTTTTTGACTAATTCCGACTAAAATAGTATATTTAAAACAGTTAATTAAAAAACCAAACCAATGATCAATAAAATAAAACAAGCACGGCTTGATAAATTGGAGAGAATAAAAGAAGCGGGAGTAGATCCTTATCCGGCAAAGTGCGCAAGAACGCATACTATTAAACAAACTCTTGATAGTTTTGATGAATTTTTAAAGTCAGAAAAAGAGATTGTTTTAGCTGGAAGAATAAGAATGATCAGGGCTCACGGCGGGCTGACTTTTGCGAATATTGAAGACCAAAGCGGGCAGATTCAATTGTTTTTCAGGCGGGATGAAATTGGAAAAGAAAAATACGCGATGATGAAGAATCTGGATGTGGGCGATTTTATAGAAGTGAAAGGGATTTTATTTATTACTAAAAAAGGGGAGCAGACATTGAATTCCAAAGAATATAAAATTCTGACAAAGTCACTTTTGCCTTTACCGGAAAAATGGCATGGGCTTTCTGATGAGGAAATAAGATATAGAAAAAGATATTTGGATTTGATAATGAACAAAGAAGTCAGAGATCTGTTTGTCAAGAGAACGGAATTTATAAATAATATCAGAGAATATTTGAATAATGATAATTATCTGGAAGTAGAAACTCCTGTTCTGGAAAACATTCCGGGTGGCGCTGATGCGGAACCGTTTATAACACATCACAATAGATTAGACATAGATCTGTATTTAAGAATATCTTTGGAACTGCATTTGAAAAGATTAATTGTTGGCGGGTTTGAAAAAATCTATGAAATCGGCAAAGTTTTTCGGAATGAAGGAATAAGTACGGAGCATCTTCAGGAATTCACAATGCTTGAGTTTTATCAGGCTTACGCTGATTATGAAGAACTGATGAAATTTACGGAAGATTTTTATGCGACAGTCATAAAAAAAACATTCGGGACTTTGGAAATTAAGTATAAGGATGGTGTTTTGAATTTTAAAACTCCTTGGTCGCGGATTGATTATCGGGAAGTTATTCTGGAAAAATCCGGAGTTGATATTGATAAATATCTAACCAAGGAAGATATGCAAAAGGTTTTGCGCGAGAAGAAAATAGAATTTGACAAGATGGCAGGCAGAGGACGGTTGATTGATCAGTTTTATAAAAAATTAGTCCGACCGAAATTAATCCAGCCATCGTTTTTAATAAATCATCCGCTGGACATCTCACCGCTGGCAAAGGAAAAAGAAGACGATGAAAATAAAGTCCAGAGATTTCAAGTCTTGATTGCCGGTTCCGAAGTCGGGAACGCTTTTTCCGAACTGAACGATCCGATTGATCAAAAAGAGAGATTTGTTTTACAGGATGAATTGCGAGCAGCGGGAGACAAGGAAGCGCAAATGACAGACGATGGTTTTATTGAAGCGTTGGAATATGGAATGCCGCCGACGGCGGGATTTGGTGTGGGGATTGACAGATTGTTTATGATTTTGACAGACCGGGAAAATATCAGAGACACAGTGTTTTTTCCAATGATGAGACCAAAATCATTTTAACATCTAAACATTTTAACAAGTGAACAAAAAACAAAAATGGAAAAATAAAGTGATGTTGTTTGGAACTTTTGATATTTTTTATGAAGGGCATAAGAATTTTTTGAAACAGGCGCGGAAATTTGGAGATTATTTAATTGTTGTGGTTGCGAGAGATGAAACAGTTGAGAAAGTTAAAAAAAGATTGTCGCAGAATGATGAAAGTGTGAGACGGCAAATTGTTATAGAAAGTAATTTGGCCAATAAAGTAATTTTAGGAAGTTTGGAAAACAAATATAAAGCGATTGAAAAATATAAACCTGATGTGATCTGTCTGGGCTATGATCAGGGAACATTTACGGAAAACTTGCGGGAGAAATTGAAAGTGTTTGATTTAGCAGATACAAAAATTATTCGCTTAAAATCATATTGTCCGGAGAAATATAAATCGTCTAAGTTGAGAAAATGAGAATAGTAATTTGCGGAAGTATG
>Ga0164318_10001287_pt1 | contig 22026 bp, 15 predicted proteins | sample GuaBasSedimGuay9_FD_113734 | JGI IMG/M metagenome (GOLD analysis project Ga0164318, IMG submission 113734) | Subseafloor sediment microbial communities from Guaymas Basin, Gulf of California, Mexico - Guay9, Core 4571-4, 0-3 cm | ecosystem: Environmental > Aquatic > Marine > Hydrothermal vents... | reverse complement strand
TTCTTAAATAGCTTAATCAGGGAGACTGAAAAGTTTACAAAATGTAAACATTGTACAATTCAACAGACGAAACGCCTAACAAATTTTTCAAGGAAATCTCTTGATGATTATTTTGATTATGAAGCTAAAATACTTAATCTGTAAAATCTTCTGCATTATCCAATTATTGTAAAGAAAAATCACTGCCAGCGCTAAAGCCATACACATTGTCAAGTCGCTCGAAAAGCCCAACACACGACCAAAACTTGTCAATAAGTATGTCTTGCCACCACATAAGAAACACAGAAATGGAAAAAGCCAGCTGCCAACAATGCATATAGTTTATGGCGGTTTAAGTGCTAAATATGATCTTTTTAACAATAATAAACCATTGGTGTAAGTTGAAAGATTTGTGTTTCAAAACCGCCACAAAACCATAAACTCAACGTTGTAGGGTTATGCAAAGAATTCTAATGAAATTGACTGTTTTGATAAAAATATTGTAACTTTGAATAAAAATTAAAAAATGGAGCAGGAGACAATTAAACTTGAGCTAATTGAATGGCTAACAAAACTTAATGATTTAGAAACACTAAATTATTTAAAGGTTGTCAAAGAATCAAGATTTATAAATCATGATTGGTGGAACGATTTAACAGAACAACAAACTCAAGGAATTCAAAGAGGCCTTAAAGATATTGATGATGGAAGAATAGTCTCACACGAAGATGTAAAGAGAAAGTATGGACTATAAAATCTTTTGGACTGAAGAGGCAATTCAAAATCTCGAAGAGATAATTGATTATTTAGCAACTAAATGGACTCAGAGAGAAGTTGACAACTTTAAAGAAAAGCTGTCAAAGCAAATTGATCTTATCAAAAGAAATCCTCGAATATTTCCGGTATCGACATTTCAACCAAGACTTAGGAAAGCTGTCTTAAGCAAACAGACCTCTATTTTTTATGAAATAGGTGACAATGTAATTTATTTGGCATATGTATTTGTAAATTATAAGAATACAGAAAGACTTAAATAAAGTACAACCCCACAACAACTAAGCATACCTTATAGCCGATGAGTACATTTTTAGAAAAATGAGAAGAAATATTAATATCCAATAATCAACAAAAATCCTGCAAACAAAGGTCTACGGGCCATTTTTTCAAACCATTAACTACAAAATAAACTCATGGGAAAAAATCAAACAGTAAAAGAATTTGCAAAACAATACAACGGACTTGAATTGCTGAAACACACCAACGAGGATATCGCATTGGGTGATTTGTTCAAAAAGAAAGCCACTGGAAAAAGGCATCTCGAATTTTGCAATTACAATATAGCTTTTAAAATTGGCGTTTCTATTGTCGAAGCCGAATCACTTAAAAAGAAACTTAAAGATGTGAAAAGCCTTACGGGTTCTTTTGCAGGCCTGTCGATAAAAGACAGTTTTTCAGCAAATGGCGCCTTATCAATTCCATCAGTAAAAGTGAAGCTTGATGGCAAAATAGATCGTTCAAAAGTACTGGGATTTGAAATCGGAAAAATAAAAACAAAGATTTTAAAGGATGGTTTACGTCAGAAAGTTGAAATGGCCATCGAGCAATTAAAAGAAAAAATGCCGAGAGAATTCCGAAAAGAACTGAAACAATTGTTTATCGCCGAGCAACTTTTCTACAGTGAAAGTGTGCAAATTACCATTGCCAAAGACACGGTGGTAGATGTGGACGCTGTTTTTGCTGATTCAGCAGCCGAAGTTTCCGTGGGTGTTGACAGCCATAAAAACCAGGTTTTTACACTTAGCGGTTCGCAGTATCCTTTTGCCATTGATTTGATAAAGGTGAAGGATTTTATTTAATTTCCAACTATTCGGAATTTGCAATTCCAAATCAAGGGCATTATATCTGTGATCTATTGGTGGAGGATTAGAAATCCTTTGTCCTTTACTTCCAGATTGCAAATCTGGAAGAGCCCCGAAACCTATATCCTTTACTTCCAGATTACAAATCTGGAAGAGCCCCCAACTACCCACCGGTTTAAGCGTCCATGCTTAAATTCTTATCAACTACCAAAACAAATTTACCCTCTTCGAGCGTGGCCGCCCAAAGCGCGTAAATTTATTTCTGTACTATGATTTTCCGGGCAACAACTGTTTCACCGGCTTTTACTTTGACGAGATAAATATTGTTTTCCAGATCGGCAACGCTGAAACCAAAAGTGACTTCCTCCCCCTCCACCTGTTCGTTATACAAAGGTTTAATCATACTCCCCTCTTTGGTATAAAGATTCACTTCTGTAAGTTGGTTGTGTATTCCGGCAATACGAACTGTTGCATGGCTTGTTGCCGGATTGGGATAAACTTCTACGATCAACATGTTTTTTCTATCGATATCAAATAAGGATGTATTTTCTGTCTCATTATAATTGAACAACAGAAAGTTAACAGGACTGGCCATTTGGCGTAAATGATGGTTATATCCTCTTGAATTATTATTTTGACCGCTTTGGTATTTGTCGGTAATCGTCTTGATTTTAGACGCCCATACTTTTGAATAAGCGTCGATATTGTCCATTGATTTTTCGATTTCAGAATCGTGTGTCGCTGCAATTGCCCTAACTTCTTTCATGCTCTTTTGCATGTCTTCACGCATCATGTCAAAATTGGGATCGTCGCGACGGGCTCCGGGATCAAAATCTTCACTTTTATACCATTCCCTGAACATGATTCTCCGTGCTTTCCTTTTTCCTTGTGCCAGCGCAATTTGATCTTTTTCAGTATCATTTAAAATGCTGTCGAAAGCTTTGCGTTCTTTTGAAATTACAGGGATGATATTTTTCTGTGCATAATCACGAATCTCAGCCCTAAGCTCAGGGTTTATATTTTGATTCGGACCCATTCCATTTTGCATTCCTATTCCATTGCCGTGTCCTCCTCCTTCACCGTTTCCATCACCATGTCTGCCTTTTCCTTGTCCATTGCCTTTTCCCATTCCACTTCCATGCATAGCAGAACCTTTTCTTCCCATTCGTGCCATCTGCTGAAAGTTTTTCCTGTCTTTGTCCCAAAGTAATAACCAACCCGGATCTGAAAAATGATCAAACATTGGACTGTTATTAGCGTAGTGACCGCGGCCACCACCAGGATTATTTTCTTCGCAGATTTTTGTCAGGTCTTGCATCCATTTGTCTTTGTTGTCATCCATTGTTTTCTGAAAATGTTTCTTTTCTTTTGGATGTGCATCGGCAATTTTTGAGGCTTCAGTAAACAATGATTGAAAAGCCTGCCTGCCTTGTTGTTGTCCTCCCCTACCATTTCCATTTCCATTTCCACTACCGTTTCCTTTTCCCGTTCTGTTCATGCGTGTTTTCATTTGCCCTTTCAACTCTTCAAGTTTTTTTATTTCATCAGTAGAAAGTGCTTTGTAAAAGTTTTTCTGCTCTGCTTCAACAACAGGAAGAATATTTTTTTCAAAATACGCTTTCATTTCCGTATCGTTTTGCTGTTGACGGCCTTGTTGTGCCATTGTCAGGCTCATTCCTACAAAAGCAACTAATAAGATTACTATTCCAGATTTTTTCATTTTTTCAATTTTAAAAAGTTTATTTAGCCATTAGACAAAGTGGAGGCAGGATTTATTCCGTGGTTGATGTTAATTTCTTGACCCGGGTCGGGACATTCTTCGAGCGTGGACGCTCGAAGTGGGGGGAAAAGTTCCCATAGGTCCAAGTCCTTCCCGCACACAGGCTTGGCTGGAAGACTTGAGACAGTTGAGGGTTTCTTGACCAGCCGGGTTGAAAAAAACCCGTCGGGTCGGGAAAGTGCAGTCATCCATCCCCCCCGGTTTAAGCGTCCACGCTTAAACTTCTAAAACTATTCATTCTTCTAGTGTGGACGCTCGAAGCGGGGTACTGAATAAAATAAAGCCGCCCCTCAAATTATTGAAGGGCGGCTTAAATATCTTATCGTTTGACTTATCTGGTCAATACCAGTTTTTTCGTTACTACTTCGTTTCCTGCCTTTACGGTATAGAAATAAATACCGGCATTCATTCCCGAAGCTTCCCAATTAAATTGATGGCTTCCGGCATTTAGCTTTTCCCCAACAATCGATTCTACTTTCTTTCCGGTCAGGTTGTATATCTCGATTTGCACATTTGTACTTTCTTCCAAAATCAAACTGATGGTAACTTTATCGCTAAAAGGATTTGGATAAGCTGACAGCCCGGTCATTCTTTCCTGAATTACATCAACACCCACCCACTCATAGGTAATGTCGAAAAACTGCAAGATGGCTGCCATCATTTCATCTTTGGTCGAGCCTTCCTGGTCAAGCAGTCCACCAAATTCAAAAGAAGTACCAATAGTCTTATAGGTTTCACTTTCGTAAGAAACACCCACACCATAACTTGGGCTTTGGTTATTAAAAATCAGGCCAGCCCCTGGTTGCGCACCAATACGATCGATATAATTATTGTTGCCATCAAACTCAAAAGTAAGCGCTTCCATTATTGATCCCGTTTGGCCTTTGATTGTGGATAAATCGCCATTACCATCTGCTACCCCTTCAATTAAAAACATAGGATGCACTGCAGTTTGGTTATCGTAGGCCCAGGTATCGCCACCTTCCATATAAACACGGCCACCATTATCAAGAAAGGATGCCAGCGCTTGTCCTTCTTCGGCACTTAACTCATGGTTGTCCGGGTATGCTCCAAGCAGAACAAAAACTGAGCGATATAAATTCAGGTCTTCAGGAAGATCAATAACCTCATCGCAACTAACTTGCAACATTGCCAGGCATCCCTGGATAGAATCTGCTGAGGGTGTATTTTCTCCAAGCTTCAGTATCAGGACAGGTTTCTGTCCTATAATGGTTGTAAATTCCCCATTTCCGAAAATATTGTAATCGGCTGCAATTCCAAATGTAAATGATGCAAAATGCCCTTCAGGGGTATCCTCTTCACTACTAACACTATAAACAGCCTGGGCTGATTCTGATCCGGAAATATTACCATAGCTTTGTGATTCGCTATTTACAGTTACATAAATACTCTCTGAAATCAATTCGCCAAGCACATTAAAAGCTTCAGATGAACCGTCATTTATCACATCAACAATCAGGTTCACCGTTTCTCCCGGATCAATTTTTCCATTGCCATTGCCATCAGCATCATCAATAGTAAAACTAAAGCAATTCAAGATGGGAGCATGAGCAATTAATAAAAATGAAGACTCCCATATTGCACGTCCTTCCGCATCCTGTGCAGAAATATCAAATTGTATTTTATGACCATCTGGCACGCTATCTGCAACATTAAAAGCAAATCCATCAAGCATAGAAACTGTATCTCCGGCAGCAATATTTCCATAAAATTCAGTTGTATCTGTCAGTTCGACATATTCACTACTAACAGTAATCGTGGCATCCACATCCAGCGCATCTTCAATACCTACATTGGAAAGCCCAATGCTAAGTAATATGTTTTCATTATAGTCAACAAGTCCATTATCGTTACCAGATGCATCGTTCACTTCATTGCTTACATAAACAACATAAGGACCTTCGTTGGGTACTATTTCAATGGTTGTTATATAGGGGGAATAATTAAATGCCGTTACAACAAAGTCTGTGACGCCAAGTCCATCCAACGGGTCAAAAGTAATGGTAGCCGACCCACTTTCAACGGTGGCTGTTCCTAAAATTTCACCGTCTAATGTCAAAGCAGCCAATGCACCTTCAGCATCGCAGGTAATGGTCATTGAAGAAGCGCCAATAAATAAAGTAGAAGGATGAGTTACCGTCATCTCTGCAGGTGCAGCAGTGCGAATGTAAAGCGAAGGATCGCCAAAAATAGTCCAGGTGTCGGTCATTTCATCACCACCGGACCCATACACATCATTCATGTTCATACAGCCATTCATGGCAATACCGCCAAAAGTTCTTTTGATATTGTCTTCATACGACTCAGCCAATAGATCATTCATTTCATCCTGTCCACGCATTGGAGGTGCCCAACTCTGGTTGATGGTTGACATAAAAGCTGCAATGGCACCGGTTGGTTCGCCATTGTCTTCGGCACGCAACCAGGCTTCACCAAAACAAGTTTGGTTTACAAAATTTCCATTGACACAGGCAACCGAAAAAATGAAAGGCAGTTTTCCGGTATTGGTCAGGTTATTGACATTGTTATTCGAGAAACCGGATGTTCCCCAGGATGTTGTGCTTCCATGTCCTATATAATTAATAATTGTAGCACCGGAATTAATATCTATCGCAACCATTGCTGATGTTGGATTGCCATCTGCATCTTCTCCTCCCTGAGAACCATCGAACAATTCATAAGCATGGTTGTAAGTAAATGGCAATAATTTATTATCGGAAATGTTGCGCAAATGTTCATAGTCCATTTCGTTATCATCACCAGGACCCTGGTTTGAGCCAATGCCAATAGCCTTTGAATACCAGGCTGTATCTGCAATTGGATTTTTTTCATAATCAAGCGTTCTGTTCACCATGGTGTTTACATGGTTGGTATCTTCGGCAGAAAAGCGTCCAACAAAAAGATCAGGATAGTGGTCATCACCTACAACATAGGCATAATCATTATCAGAATCGTTCCCTCCAATAACGCTTGACGGAACCTGCGCAGCATCGCCAACCAACAATAGAAAAGTAAGTCCGTTGTCGTTGTAATAATCTGCTACATATTGTTTAATATCCGAAGCACCACCGATGGTGGCTACATCCACCATTTCTACTGCTGTTCCACTTTGTGTTCGCCAATCGATTAATGGCTGCATTTGATCCATGAAATCACCATAAGAAATAATCAGCATATTGCCCTGCTCTTCAACAGGCTCGTACCTGCTTCCAATACTATTATAGTTAAGAAAATGACGTTTGTAAATGGAATTAAAGCGGCTATCAACTTTTGCTATCTGGGCATTATTACTCATTGTATTAATAGATGAAATGCCTGTTTCAACAACTGCGAGAGTTACATCATAATATACCCTTAATATCTTCGTAACGGGATTGTATTGAAATGGCTGAAACAAAACTGTCTGCCCACGGTAGTCACGTACAATATAAGGATCGCGCAATTGGCTCAGTTTGCCGGGATAAAAATCATCTCTGTTGTATTGTGGGCCAAATTCGTAGGGCACATTTGCAGGATCGATTGTCCTTGGCAGGTTGCCTTTTGAAGGGGCAATCAGTACATTTTCAAAATCTTTGTATTGGGCTGAAATAATTTCAACTTGCATTTTTGCCTCTCCCGGAATAATAAGCGAAGTAGCAAAAATCGGCATATCTGGAGCACCTTTTGATAAATTACTACCACCTTCATCAAGGTTAATAAGCCATGCTTCACCCTGTGGGGTTTGTACAGTTTGTTGCCAGAAACCATCCAAAGTCAAATGAATTGTTGAATTTTCAATATTTGATGAAATCAATGTGATGTCAGCAGGACCGGGTTGACTGGAATTAATTTTAATCCAATCGGAAGCAAAAAGACCAGTTACAATGAATACAGCAACAATGAGTAATTGTATTTTTTTCATGATTTGATTTTTGGATATTGGAAAGGCAAATTTACTTTTTTTTACGCTTAACAAAACATAGACATCTATTTACCTGAATAGTTTCCCACGGTAGATATAATTATAGATTATACTGGATTCATTTTAAAAACGCTAATTAATTTCTTGTAATTTCGCAAAGCAAAACCTCAAAAGTAAAAACAAAAATAATGAAGAAAAAAATAAACATCAACCCATTAAAAAAACTTTCCCTTTTATTAATATTTGCGTTGTTTTCGAATATAATGCCAGCGCAAATGTCCTTAATAAACAACAACTTACCGGGCTTCACTGTCCAGGACAAGGAAGACGAAGATGGAAAAAAGAAAAAGAAGGATAAAAAAAGAAAAGATGAATTCAAGGTTTTTGTTGGTGCAAATTTCAATCAGTTAAACATTGCCGATGAAAGGTATTATTCGAATATGGGCGTAGGATGGGATTTTGGTTTTTCTTATAAGCGCGGAAGATTTTTTTACTGGGAAGTCGGTGCACGATACAACAACCCGGTATATATTGTTAAGGACAATACTGTTCCTCCCGACTCAAGCAGTATATTTGACAATGCGTTTGGGGTCAGGCAAATTGATGTCCCGATTACCGGTGGAATTAATTTTCTGTCTATCACCAGCCGGATAATAGGCCTGCGTGTTTTTGTGAGTGCTATCCCTTCTTTCGCAATAGGGGTTGGCGACAACGATCTTGGCGTTACAAAAGATGACCTCAATTCTTTCAGTTTTTATGGGCAGGGGGGGGTTGGCATCGACATCGCTTTCTTTTTTGTTGAAGCCGGTTTCAGCTATGGATTTAGCAATTTGATAAAAACAGAATTCCAATCTAATCCCTACCAGGTGTACGCAAACCTGGGCTTCCGGTTTTAACCGGATTTCTTGTGTTTTCTTCGCAGAAAAGGTTTGCAGTAATTAAGCGATAAGCAGAAAGGTTTGCCTCTACGGGATGAAAAAAGGCATTGTTGGCTTTGCAATTATTGACAGGACTATTGAGGAATTACCTTAATCTGCAAAGTATCTGCATGATAAGCAGTAAATATTCCCTTACCATTGGTGATGTTTGTTTCCGGTTCTGCAAGGCCATCCAGTGAGCTTTGGCTTAAACTTTCGTATACTGAAGCATATTCAGGTGTAATCCGCATAAGGATGACATCGTAGTTCCCGAAGAATTGAAACTGCCTGCTCTTTATACTGTAGGTATTGTTCTGGACAGGAAGGCTGGTGAAGTTCGCCACCGACTCCGGATCATCGTAATCAATCGATTCATTCACCGGATCATAAGTGTCTTCCAGATATTGAACACTAACAAGATAATATTCGTTGTCCGGATCATCCCAATTTAGTTCAATAGTGCTGTTATTTGGCATTCCGCCGAAACCGCCATCTTCCGTAATCCTGGTCAGATAAATACTGTAATCGGAGCTTGTAAATCCCGTGGGTTTTGCCGGTACTGCTGTGGATGAAGTCACCTCTTGGTTGTTGTATTCAAATGAAATTCCATATGTCTCCAGAGCTTCAATCAGAAGGTCATCACCAAGATATTGATATTTTCCTTTGATGTCCTCACTTTCTGACAGCAGGAAACTTGAGTTTCCGGAATGGAGAAAGACACTGGCACTGCTGATGGAATTTTCAGTATCAGATTCCCCATCCGTGAAATAAATGACTTTCGATAAAATAACTTCCGGTGTACTTCCGGGTAAGAGAAAAGACTGAACAACCGGAATATCCGAAACCAAAACAATGTCCTGGGTAGTTTTTGTACATCCCGCAAAAAACAGGATTGCTAATGTGCTGATGATTATCTTTTTCATATTTATCGTAAACTAAATGACAAGGTTAGATTCGGGGTAATGCCTAATAGGGTAACGTCAGTTTCTATCAATTGTCCTTCCTGTAATTCAAATTCTTTGTACCAAACATTCTGGTGATTGTATACATTGAAAATGGAGAAGCTGAGGGAACCTATTCCCATATCGCCAAACTTAATGCTCTTGGAAACAGCCACGTCCATTCTGTGATAATTAGGATAACGGCTTCCGTTTTTGGGGCCCACAAGTATCATATCTTCAACCGAGCCATCGGGCATCTCTATCTGGTAGCCGCCCAGCGGTTCGGTATAAGGTTTTCCGGTGGCGTAAATCCAGGTTGCCGAGAAAGTCCACCCCTTCCATTTGTAAATTCCCACAGCCTTAAATTCGTGGGTTACATCGTGGCTGGCCGGAAAAAGGTCTTCGCCATAAATCGGAAAATCATAAATTGTTTCACTCAATGTATAACCCAGCCACCCACTAAAATCGCCAAATTTTTTCTGTGCCAGAAAATCAATCCCTTTGGTAAATCCATCTCCCTGGTAATAAAACTCGTTGTAATTAATCGTACCAAACTGCGGGATATAGCGCAAAGTAAATTCGGTTAAACCGTCCAGTTTTTTGTAATAGGCTTCCACATCAAATAAGTAATCCGGAGTTTCATAGGATATGCCAACAATAAAATGCTGGGCCGACGACACCGGGATACTGTTTCCATCAGCCAGCACCCAATAATCTTTTGAGCCTGTTTGAATATCTTCCCGAATCATTCTTTGCAGGAATTGGTAATAAATACCCCAGGCACCTTTCAGTTTTAGCCGGTCGGTTAAGAAATAGGACATGGAAAGCCGTGGTTCAAAATAGGCTTTGTCGGTTCCGGAATAATAAGAAGCCCTTAAACCCGGTGTAATGGTGAATTTGCTAAAAGGGTTCCATTTATCCTGTACATAAACGGCATACAATTCCGCCTGGTCTTTCCTGTCCTGAATAATGATCGTATCATTTCGTGTATAGTCATAACTCACATCAAAATAATTGGCCTGAAAACCAAATTTCAATTGGTTTTTTAAACTGAAAGCATATTCGTTATCCATCTTGAAGGAATAATCCTGCAAGTTGTTGTCTTCTAGCGTGCCCCGGGTCATCTGGGTTAACTGACCATCTTCATCATACCTGTCGTTTAGTGACAGCCGGTCGCGGATGCTGAAATAATTGGAGTAAGAAACAAGGACATTCGAATAAAATTTTTCGCCCCATTTGCGGGACCATTTCAGGCTGCTCCCCCAGTTTCCCCAATTGGTGAGGTCGTTTACACTGCCCGAAATACTGGTGCTTCCGAACGACCTGTTGATGTCGCGTGAATTGTCAATTTTATCCTGCCCGTTGAAAAAACTCAGGCTTAAAATATCTTTGCTTGTGGGCGTAAAGGAAATCTTTCCGTTGAGGTCGTAAAAATAGGATGTAGGCTCTGAAGTTGTTTTTTGCCGGCCAAACTTACCTCCTCCTGGGCTTCCGGGAACACTGCTTGATGGTGGCGCAGGATCTCCGGTAAAACTATCGAAAAGTTGATTGTAAAGGGCCGACTGAAAAGACCGTCGGGCAGCAAACAGTACCGTCACTTTTTTTCCTAAGGGGAACTCGACCAGTCCGTTAACACTTAAGAAACCAATTTCGCCAGCAATATTGAAATGCTTTTCGTTTCCGTCTTTTCCAACAATATCCATTACGCTGGACATGCGGCCCCCAAACTCTGATCCAAAACCTCCTTTGTAAAGCTGTACATCTTTTACGGCATTTGAATTAAACGCGCTGAACATCCCGAACAGGTGATCGACATGATAGACCGTAAAACCATCATAAAGGATCAGGTTTTGATCGGGTGTGCCGCCCCTTACATACAAACCTGCCGAGCCCTCGTTGCTGCCACTTATGCCCGGCAGCAGCTGGAAGGTCCTGAAAATATCTTTTTCGCCAAGGCTGGGAAGTGCAGCAATGTCTTTCGGACTCAGGGTTGCCTTGCTAATTTCATCAGCTATTTGCATCATATCTTCCCGCTCGCCAACAATATTCGCTTCTTCAAGCTGTTGTGTACTCGGCATCAACTCGATAACGAATTTGTTGTTAACCAGGCGGGGAGAAAGGAAAACGATCTTTTTTTTGTAACCAACATAACTTACCACCAATTGAGAAGTATCCGTTGGTATGTGAAATAATGTAAAATAACCATCCACATTACAGGTGGTTCCTTTGTTGGTTCCTTCAATAATAATTTGTGTAAACGCCAGGGCTTCTCCTGTTTCCTTGTCTCTGACTTCTCCGCTAAGCGTAAAATCCGACTTGCGGTCATACACCTTGTCCTTCAACGTCAGGGCTTCGTCTTTTAACTTTATCTGTATTTGGTTTTCTACAATCTTAAATTGCAAATCCGTATTCGCTAAAATAGTAGCAACAAATTCTGACAATGGCATTTTGTAATGACCAGACGACACCATTTTACCCTTCACATCTTTCAATTCGTAATCAACATACAGCCCGTAGGAGCTACTCAAATCCTTAAGTACCCCGCTCAGTGAATAGGCATAATAATCTCTATCAATAATCAGGGTTTCTGCTTCCTGGCCATACAAGCCCAAGATGGAAAAAATAGCAGCAATAACAAAGGCGGGTCTTTTGAATACCAACATTATTTGTGTATTTTGTTCGAAAATTTTTCTTTTCCGGCCCAGTATTCAAGCCCGATTTTTAACATAGAACTTTGACAAGACAGCTTATCGTTTTATTCCAACGCAATAAAAAATTTAGGTTTTTTAACATTCGGGGGAGTAAAGCTTCTGTCATTTGTTTGAAAATTGTCTGGAGGGAGAATAAAAAAAACCGGGGACAATTGCCCCCGGCTTAGGTCTATTAGTGAGTCAAAACCTTAGTCCACCACCACAAACTTTCTTGCCAAACGACCTTCGTTGGTGTTTGCGATCAGGGTGTATATTCCAGGTTTTAAACCGGAAACATCCATTTGTAAATGATTCAGTCCTTTTTGCTGCAAAATATTTTCAGAAAGATGGAGCACTTCCCTGCCGGCCAGATCAAATACACGAAGGGTGGCCTTTTGGGCTGATGACAATTGAAGTTGAACAGTCAGCTTAGCTGATGTTGGATTGGGAAACACTTTCATGGCAGAGGTAAATTCAGCTGCGTCCTCCTCGCCTGTCCAAACAAAATAAATCCCAAAAAACCGGAGGATTTCAGCCATAATACCATCTTTGTTTCCATGACCTCCATCTACCAAACCACCGAACTCAAAAGAAGTTCCAATGGTTTTGTAGGTTTCGGTTTCATTTGCTATAGCCACATCATATCCTTCAGTTAGATTGGCAAAAATTACAAACGCTGTATCAAGCGGCGCCAGCTGGTCGATATAGCTATTGGCACCGTTATAGGCAAAGGCATATCCTTCAGCAAATGTGCCTTCAATCCCTGTTACCGTATGCAAATCATCACTGCCGTCTGCCAGGCCATCAATCGAAAAATAGGGGTGAGCCGCTGTGGGATCGTCAAAAGCCCAGGTATCTCCACCTTCCATGTATATCCGTCCACCATTGAACAGAAAACCTGCAAGTGCCAATCCCTCACTACCAGTTAGTACATGGTTGTCTGGATAGATACCCAGGCAAACAAAAATACTTTCGTACTTGCCAGTTTCCTCCGGGAAAACAGTTGTCGTTTCACTTCCAACCGTTAGCACTTCAAAACATTCCTGCATGGCCAATGGCGAAATATCACTATTTGTCAGGTTAACGATAAGTACGGGAACCTGGCCGATGACAATTTCAAAGAAACCACTTCCAAAAATTCCATAATCACCACTCCAATCAATAACAACCGGAACTGTGGCTCCATCGGGCGCATCTGCAATTGCTGTGACATTGAACCACTGCAATCCGCTTGAATCAGGCTGCAGATTACCATAAAATTGTGCTTCGGAATTGATAATCAGAAATTCACTCCCGGGAAACAATCCTGCATAAATATTATGTGCTGTTGAAGAACCCTCATTGCTAATATAAATGCCAATATCGGCAGTTTCGCCTGGCTCAAGTTTACCATTGCCATTACCTTCCAGCGTATCATTAATAATAAAATTATTGAATTGAATATTTGGTGCGTGGGCTGTTTCATTAAATATGGAAACAAAAGTGTCGGCACCGATTTCAATCGCTTTCAGTGTAAACTTAATCGGGTTATTATCAGGGATACTGTCTGCAACATCAAATGCAAAAGCGTCTGCAATGCTTATTGTATCTCCTGCCGGGATGCTTCCATAGTTTTCCACAGAGTCTGTTATCGAAATAAAAGAATTGTCGGTTGAAAGAATAAGCTGAATATCTACAGCTTCTTCATTACCAACATTTACCATGGCCACCTCCAACAAAATACTTTCGTGGTAATCAATTAAACCATTGTTGTTTCCAGCAGCATCATTTACAAGGTGATTGTTATAAATCACATAAGGTCCATCCAACGGAATTACCGACATGGTTTGGATATAGGGTTGAAAATTCTGTGCAGTAATTACTATATCTGCATCGCCGGGAGCAATAAAAGGATCGATAGTTACATCGGCATGACCAAGGGAATCAGTTATTGCTGTTCCATGCAATACATTGTCCATCGAAATACCAATGACGGCATAAGGTTCAGCATCAATTCCAATAACTGTCTGGCCGATAAATACAGCTGACGGATGACTGACTGTCATCTCAGGTGGATTGCTGAAATAGATCATTAGCGAAGGATCACCCATCAGGTTGTAAATATCCCAATAGTATTCGGCACTACCGGGTGAGCCTGTAGTTACTGCCATATTTCCGGCATAAATCACCTGGTCTTGTGTGGTATACCATTCGCCAAAAAGTTCACCATGATCATGAAATGAACGGTCGTAATTGCCGAGTGTTGTTTCTTCGTAAGATGGAGGATTTTCAGAAATTGTACCAACACCAACACCAAAATAATAATCTTCATCCCAATAAGTACTATTCGATCCGCCGATATAACCAACAGCACCTTTGTTTTCGGCCCGCAGGATTTCTTCGGCAAAACAATCTTGTTGGTATTCGCTGGATGAGCAGCAGTTTCCAATTAGCAATCCATATTTATCCTGGTTTTGCAATGCCGGAATATCACCAATTGAAAAGGAAGGATCAGACCATCCACCCGGACCACAGTGTGCCGTATAATTGGCAAAAGTTACCCCATCGCTGATATTTTGCCTGATGTTTGCAGCATTGCCACCCGATTCAGGATATAAATAAGTGTGGGAAAAAATATCGTGTTCATCATTAAAATAATTGATAGTTCCATAAGTAATCTGCCCATTGCCCCAGTCCTGGCCATGACTACCATCCATCCCGGCTACCAAAACTACGGTGTCAAGATATGTAGCAACCGGCATGGTGTATTGTTCGTATTGTAATGTTTTGTCGATATAAGGTTGCAATTGATCTGTATTTTCTGCTGAAAACCGTCCGTAGAATATTTCAGGGAACAGGTCACCTGTGTACTCAACATAGTTGCGATCGGTTACGCCATTGCCATTATTCCACACGGGAACCTGGTCGATATCCCCTACAAAAAGCACGAATGAAGGAGCGGGATCTTCGGGTGTTCCAGCATCGTATAAATCCTGAATGTAGTCTTTAATTTCTTCTTTTGTGAAACCAATCACATCGGTATAAGCTTCAACAATAGTAAATCCTTTGCGGGTTTTCCATTCGATGAAGGGCTGCAATTGGTCTTCGAACATACGGTCGGAAATGATAACATATTTCACCGGGTATTGGGTCATGTTTTCTCGGGAAGAATTTGATTCTGTATAATTAATCACGCTCCGAAAAATACTGCTAAAGTAAGGGGAGAAATGCTGCTGTTTGAGGGCCTCAGTTTGTTGTAGATCGGCACCTTCGAAAGTAATTTCAAATTCCAGGTTTTCATAAACGCGAATGGTATTCTGAACCGGATTGTACTGAACCGGAGAAATATTGAGCCTGGCAATTCGCTGGCTGCGCATCAAGCCAAGCACCTCAACCGTTACGAGTTCACCTCCAAAAAAGTTATTCATTTGGTACAGATTTCTATCGAATTCAAAAGGAGGATCGTCCCCACATTTGGGTTGTGGTGGCTGGACAGGAATCAACAAATCAGTAACATTAAAATCATCCAATGCATATTCCTTCAAATCGTATCCAATTATTCTGACTTGCGGCTGCGCACCTATTGGCAATTCAATCAAAGCTCTTCTGACAGGAAGTTCAGGGCTGCCCAAACCAAGACTTTTGCTGTAGTTCTTTACTTGCAATCTGATGAAATCACCATTTTCTGTATCAACTGACACGGCTTTGATCCTTCCAACCCGATTCACCAAATGCAACTGCAACTCCGATTTTTCAACTGTTTGCAATTCGGATTTCCCGGAATTATTGGTTTTGATATTTCTTGAAAATGAAGAAAATGAAAAGCTGCCAATAAATAACAGTAAAATAATACTTTTAACAATGAGGGTAAAATGTTTCATGGTTTGCTGTTAAATTTTGACAAAGATATTTATTCTATTGGCACACACTTTTTCTATGTTTTGCTTTTGGGGAATTTAGAAAAGGTCTAAGTAATTTAGCGGAGGCTGAAAACTACCCCTTAGTTCAATTTCACTCCAGCCTCTTTCCTGAAAAGATATTTTACTGGATACCAGGTAGCCAACAGTCCGATAAACTGTACAACAAAGAAAACGCCGACAAATTCAAGTGCTTTCATTTTTACAGGGTAAGCATCAATAATAAAACCATCGCCCGAACCCAATTTCAGCAAACCAAATTGTTGCTGAAGGTAAAGAATCACAAAACCCAATACCAGACCTAAAATCCCGCCAATCAGGCTGATCATCATTCCTTCAATAAGAAAAATCCTTTGCGTCAGTCTTTTATCGGCACCCATGCTGCGCAGTACTGCAATGTCTTTCTGCTTCTCAACTATCAAAATGGAAATGGAGCCAATCATATTAAAGGAAGCCAATATCAGGATAAAAACAAGAATCAGGAAGATGGCCGTTTTTTCGGAACGCATTACTTTATAGAGTGCTTCATTTTGCTGGAAACGGTTCTTTACAATAAAGTGCTGTCCAAGGATTTGCTGGACATTTTCCTGTAAATCATCAATATCAGCAGTGTTATCCACAAATATTTCAACAGAAGTTACCTCATCGGTATAGTCCAATAATTTTCGCGCAAAGCGAAGGGGTACCAAAATATATTTTTCATCGAATTCCTGCTGAACAGAAAAAATACCTGCCGGATGAATGACCTCATTGTTAAAAGCTGTTTCAAATTGAAAATATGAAGCATTCCCACGTTTAGGAACAAAAACCGAAAGCAAATGCCGGATGTCGTTAAGATTTAAGCTAAGATACCAGGCCACCCCTGCACCGGCAATGGCAAAATTCGATTCGCCTTCCTGCAGTACAAAAGCACCTTCAATAATCATGGTGTCGAGCGACGACATTTGTCTGTATTCATCTGGAAGCCCTTTAATTGTACCGATAAATTGATTGTCGCGGTATTTAAAAAGTGCATCTTCTTCAACCACCGGAGCCAATCCAAAAACACCGGGCAAGGCTGTTATTTCTGTAGTTGGGAATTCCTGATAGTGAAAAGTCTTGCCATTGGAAACTGTAATTTCCAGATCAGGATTAAATGTGCCGTATAAGGATTTGATTACGCCTTCAAAACCATTAAAAACAGAAAGCACAACAATGAGTGCCATGGTACCAACGGTCAATCCCACCACTGAAATCATCGAAACCACATTGATCAGGTTATGCGATTTTTTCGAGATCAGGTAACGTTTTGCTATGAATAAGGAGGTGTGCATTGGGTGCAAATATCTGGTTTTTCCCTGAGCTGAAGCTCAGGGTAACTGATTAGTTACCCAGTCCTTTAGGGCTGGGTTAATTACTTCCATCCCCTTGCCACAACCCCGGTCCCGGTTTTGTGTTTCTGACTAACGTCCATCCAGTTCAGGATATAAGTAAAGGGGAAAGTCAGCAAATAATAAAAGGGAAGTACAATGAAGAAAATATAAGAAGTGTTGAGCATCAGTATGGGGTATTTCATACTCAGTTTCCATGATAATTTACCGGGAGGGCCATACTGATAATGCACTTCTGTCTTGCTGAATCCAGCACGTTTCATTTTTTCGGCAATTTCTTCAATCCCATAACCATCACGAACATGTTCATCAATAAACGAGTGTTCGCCATCATTTTCGTGATCATGATCGTGGTGATGCACATCAGAACCACCCTGATCCGAAGGTGTCGAAATCAACAACATTCCACCCGGTTTTAAGGAAGCATAAAAATTCCTGAGAACCAACTCATCTTCTTCAATGTGCTCCATTACATCCACACAAAGTACTAAATTGAAAGTGTCTTCCTCACTAAATTTTGTCAAATCAGCAACGGCAAATTGGGTATTCTTAAAATTAATTTGGTTAAAGAAATTTGTGCAATCCTCAATTTGTTCTTTTTTCACATCTATTCCTTTGATCTGCCAATTTTTATTTCGTGCTGCCAGATAATAATCATACTGTCCAAAACCAGATCCTGCATCTAAAATAAACTGGGGACCTTTTACTGTTTTCTCCCAGGCTTTTATCGCTTTATGAATATGCCAGGCACGTAACATCAATAAATCAAGTAATCGGTAAAACAATTTGCGCAGGCCGGGGGTGCTGTTAAACACTTTGCCCAATTTTCTTTTAATAGGATCGTATTGCATTTGGGTTGGTTAATTTGTCATTTGGCTTCGCCGTCAAAACCTTGTTTCTTTTAATCTCGTGTCTGAGGTCTAAAGGTCTGAGGTCTAAAAGTCTCAGGTCTCACTTTAATAAGTCGTCAATATTATCGATATAATCCAGCGAATCATCCAGGAAAAACTGCAATTCAGGAACTACGCGCAACTGATGCCGGACACGACTTCCTAATTTACCCCTGATTTCGCTAGTATGTTTTTTAATTCCCTCCAATAAAACTTCTTTGTCTTTCGTAGCAAAAAGGCTCAGATAAGCCTTGGCCATCGACAAATCGGGAGTAATGTGCACTTTGGTTACAGTAACCATGGCACCGCGCGTAACATGGCGCAACTCCATTTGAATGATTTCGCTCAGATCCTGCTGAAGCAATTTAGAAATTTTTTCCTGACGTTTTGTTTCCATGCGGCAAAAGTATGGATTTTTAATAATCATCAAGTAAGCATATGTGAAGGGGGAGGAAAAGGGGTTAAAGTGTAAACTTGCCACCTAATTCTTTGTTTATAAGCTGAATCAAATCGTTGTCAATTTGACGGTTCGACATTTTATAATTGTCTATTTCGTTCAGATAAGCTTCAATATCTGGCATAGCCTTATCAATACCTTTGAGTCCGAGTTGTGCGTAAACCCGTATCAGCTCCTCTTTTTTATGTTCGGTAAAATATGCATATTCAACTTCCACAAGCTGGCCTTTGGGAATAAGATGTTTATCTTTTGCAAAAGTTTCCTGCATCAGTTTGTAAAGCCTGATTAGTTGGATTTTATTTTCCAATAAGTCATATTCCTGCAATTTAACTCCTTGAAGAACCCCCTTTATGAAACCGAGAAATGAATATATCGTTTCGTAAACATCGCGATACATATAAATAAACCTGGCATCGGGAAACATGTCAAGCAGGATTTTAATCCGGAAGGTATTTGGTGGGTTCTTCGAAATAAACTGCTTCCCCCCGGTATTGATGAGCGCTGTATTCATCAGTCTGGTGTATGCATCTTTCCACCTGCTGAGTTGGCCTTCGCTTATGTTTTCAAAAAAAAGGCTTTCGCTGATGAAATCCTCAATATCTCTGGGGAAGTAAAAAAAATTATAAAAACTAATGGGTTGCAAATTGCCCAAAGCTATTTCTTCTTCCTGAGGAAAATTGAAATCCAGTTTCATATTGTCACCGGGACGCTTTTCTGGCAACAACAGTTGTGCGATATTTTTTAGCCACCACTTGTTAGCAAGTACATGATTGGGGAAAACGGAATGATAGGTATCAATAAACCCAAAATCCTTGTTCTTTGTCATCAGGTGGTGCATGAGGGTTGTTCCCGAACGCCAAAATCCAATGATAAAAATTGGGGGCTCTGCAACGCTGAACTGCTTTACCTTTTTCAGGTAATTTTTTTCTTCGCCATTACCCAACATCCCAAGTACTCGGGCTGACAAACGGGTAAAAAGATATTTTTTCCTGAAGGCCTTGTCAATTGTTCGCTTTGCTACTATTTCCCTGATGTTTGAACACGAACCACCCAAAAGAGTGGTCACCGGTAGCATATCAAACTCTTTTTTCTTAAACCGTATACTCATAATAATATTGCAAAGTTAGAAAGCCCTGAAAAGCAAATTAGTTTTCAGTTTTTTTTACAAACTTGCATATTTTGGTCTATGTCGATTTAGGTGGGAAATGTTTTAGTAAATCACAAATAGCAATAGTCAAATCGCAAATAATAATCAAACCTAAAAAAGACAAAAAATAAAATTACAGGATAAATAAATCATGTTTCTGAACAAATATAAAATTTTATAAGAATGGAATACAACGTATTGTGGAAATTATTTCTTGTTTGGTTTGAATTTTCATAAATTGGTCTTTGTTATTTATTTGTAATTTGTATTGTTGATTATTGTAATTTCATTTTAGTTGTTACCCACTATGAACAACATAGAGCCTGTATTTTTTTGTTCAAGCCTGTATCACCTAAAAGTTTAACTTTGTTAAAACAAAATTTGTTTGTGGTGTTCGAATTAATTAAAGAAGTAAAACAAGCTGTAGCCGGTTTTTCAGAACAGTTGATAAAAATCAGGCATCATCTTCATGCCCATCCCGAAATCAGTTTTCAGGAAAAAGAAACAGCAGCGTACCTATCAAAAATACTTTCAAGCTGGGGAATTGAACACCAAAATAACATTGGTGGGTATGGTATTGTCGGTTTAATTCAGGGAAGAAATCCTGATAAAAAAATCATCGCACTGCGTGCAGATATGGATGCGTTGGCTATTGATGAACAAAATCAAATTCCTTATAAATCGCTAAACGCCGGCGTGATGCATGCATGCGGACATGATATGCACATGACTTGTTTATTGGGGACGGTAAAAATTCTGAACGACCTAAAGAATGATTTTGAAGGGACTGTCAAATTTATTTTTCAACCTGCCGAAGAGGAACTCCCCGGTGGGTCAATTAAAATGATTGAGGAAGGTGTACTTAAAAATCCTGATGTCGAGGCCATTTTTGCCCAGCATGTTTTTCCGGAACTGGAAGCCGGTGAAGTGGGATTTAAAAGTGGAATGTACATGGCTTCTTCTGACGAGGTCAAACTTTTTATCCGTGGAAAAGGTGGCCATGCTGCCATCCCAAATAATCGCGACGACACTGTGCTTGCTGCTGCTCAGTTAATTCTTGAGCTGGAAAAAGTGCTCAACGCAAACAAGCCCCAGGACGTACCCTCAATTCTTGCCATTGGCCGTTTTATTGCTAATGGAACCTACAATGTGATTCCTTCCGAAGTACAATTGCTCGGTACTTTCCGTACTTTCAGCGAATCATGGAGAATTGAGGCACACCAACTGATTAAGGAAACAGCTAAAAAAGTTGCATTGTCCTATGGCATAAATGCAGAAGTAGTAATTCGAAAAGGTTATCCATTCCTTATCAATAATGAAAAACTGACCCAAAAAGCACGCCAGGCCGCCATTGAATTTCTTGGAAAAGAGAATGTGAAAGATTTAGAAATCCGGATGACGGTAGAAGATTTTGCTCGTTACGGACAACTCATACCGGCATGTTTTTACCGATTAGGGACCGGAAATAAATCCAAAGGCATCACTTCAAACCTGCACACACCCACTTTTAATGTGGATGAAAAAAGTATTGAAACTGGTACAGGATTGATGGTGTGGATGGCTTTGAAGAATTTGAGTGCATAAAGACCTTCCAGCGTTCAAAGAACCTGGAAGAGTCTGATAATCAATTAACAAATAATCAACTTACCAAAAAGAAATGCTCGTAAACGATAAATCATATCAAACAGTTTGGATGGAAGGCACTACTGTTTTCATGATACAGCAAAACCTCTTGCCTTTTGAATTCGTAATCCACGAATGCAAAACCTATTGGGACACCTGCATGGCTATTACCGACATGACTATTCGGGGAGCCGGTGCCATTGGAGCAGCGGCAGGTTATGCCATGGCACAAGCTTTTCTCATGTCGAACAACAAAACAAAAGCCTTAACTATTCGTGAAGCACGGCAGGACATCGAGCATACACGGCCGACTGCCAGGAATCTGTTTTATGCTGTTGACAGGGTTTATCAGGCCGGTTTAATTTCTCCTGAAAACGCCAAAGTCGAAGCCCAAAAGGTAGCAACACAAGATATGGAAGATTCCAGAAAAATTGGGGAATACGGCAGCGAACTCATTAAAGAGTCAGCAAATATCCTCACCCATTGCAATGCTGGCTGGCTGGCTTTTGTGGATTATGGCACCGCTCTCGCCCCCATTTATCTCGCCAAACGGCA
>Ga0164318_10001286_pt1 | contig 22042 bp, 21 predicted proteins | sample GuaBasSedimGuay9_FD_113734 | JGI IMG/M metagenome (GOLD analysis project Ga0164318, IMG submission 113734) | Subseafloor sediment microbial communities from Guaymas Basin, Gulf of California, Mexico - Guay9, Core 4571-4, 0-3 cm | ecosystem: Environmental > Aquatic > Marine > Hydrothermal vents... | reverse complement strand
TTAAAAGAGAAATAGTTAATCCATATAAGGGATTCAAAGCAGAATCACCGAATTTTTCTCCCGATAAAAAAAAGATCGTCTTTTCAATAAAGAATTTGAAGGGTTCTAGATTTATTGTTTATGCTACAGTTATAAAAACTGATAATGGATTTGAAATTGTTGAACCAAAGCTACTGGATAAAATTCCTAATTCCTCATACTTTCCCAAATGGATAAATAATAGGTTTTTAACTTTTATAAATGATAGTAACAATATATACAACCTTTATTTGGCGGATCTGCAAAATGAAAAACTTTTCAGGATTACCAATTTAACAACCGGGATTCTTGACTATGATGTTTCTGACAAAGGAGATATTGTAGGAAAGATATACGGCCCAAAGGGATTTTTTGTAGGTAAATGGTGTCTCTCCGATCAAAAAAAATCTGATTTTTTTTCTGTAGATAGTTTTACGATCCGTTATATTTATCCGCCAGAGAAACAAAAAAGCATATGTACTGTTAAAAAAAAATCCTTCAATCAGAAAACATACAGATCCATTAGCTATCTTCTCCCTGATTACTGGTTTCCTTTTGGAGTAGGGGAGGGAATCTATTTTGGGATTGGGTTATCTACCATTAATAGGGATTATATTGGAAGGTTTAGCTATAGTTTTGCTGCAATCTATGACCTAACGGACAGCCTGTTTAAATTATCTCTCGCCGGTAATTATAATTTCCCCAATTTTAGTCTATTTGGGCATAACCTTTTTTATGACTCCATAGGAGATTACATAGGTAGCAATAAAAAAGATAGGGGATTTTCCTTCTACTATGGTATTAAAAAGAATTTCATAAGTTACTACAAGAGGTTCGGAGGAAGTTTTGGAATAATCAGAGATTTACCTTTTGTCGGATTACGACTCATCACAGAATTTTCTAATGCAAGGGTATCTTATAGCTGGGGAATCCCTTACAGAGGTTTTATGTTGGGAAACGATATGTATATGGAGCTAAATTATGGTCGTTGGCTTCTAAATAGATCGAAGTTTAATTTTTATTTCCCATTTGTTAGTGGCTCCATCTTTGAAATTGGAGGAGATGTGTTAACTGATTTTGGAAGGGGTAGTAATTTTGTTTATATTGGAAGAGGATTGAGGTATCTTTATGCACCTGTGAACGGTATAGTTTCATATGGATATCAGGATATAAAAACGGGAGATCTGGCATTAAAGCAGATCTTTAAGGTTAATAAACCACTGCTTAAAATTGAAAGAGGAATTTCTGTTTTCCCTTTGTATTTTAATAGTCTGTACGGATCTCTTGGTATAAATCTCTATGAAGCACTGAGTTTTACGCACAGAAGTGCAATTTGTGAGATTGATAATCTTTTTGGTTCGGATAATGGATGCATAATGGTGTCGTTGGATTTTTCTCTTTCCATGAATGCAACAATCTTTTATGATTTTCCATTTTTAATTAGATTCGGGTACATTTATGCACCAATGAGAGGAGGAGTGGATAGGCTCTATCTGTCGATAAATTATTCACTTTTTAATCCCTGAACCAAAAAATTGACTTTTAAGATTTATTTATGATTTCATTATAAAGTTCAATATACATATCTGCCGTTTTTTCCCATGAAAATTCTGAGGCTCTTTTTCTGCCCTTTTGAATGAGTGTTCTTTTTAGATTTTTGTCATTTAGCAGCTTTTTCATGCCCTGGTATATATCATTAACATCTTCAGGGTTGATTAACAGTGCTGCATTATCTGCAACCTCTGATAGTGCGGTGGTATTCGATGTAATAACGGGAGTACCTATGTTCATTGCTTCCAGCACAGGAATCCCAAAACCCTCGTATAAGGATGGATAAACAAACAAATCTGCCATCGAGAACAGGTTGTCCAGTTCTTCATCAGATATAAATCCTGTGAATACGACTCTGTTGCTAATCTTTTCTTCTTCGATAGCCCTGTCACAGAGCTTTTTCATTTTTTCCTGATAAGGAGCACCAGAAACCTTACCCGTTATTACTAATTTTCCGGGATAACTTTCTTCTTTCAGAAGCTTAGCAAAGGCATGTATCAACCTCACTATATTTTTTCTCTCATGTATACCTCCAACATTCAATACAAAACCATTTTCTAATCCAAATTTTCTGGTTAACTGATTTATGAGTTCTGCAGTGGGTTTATATGGATGCCTTATACCGTTTGGAATAACCTTTATCTTATCAGCAGGAACTCCAACCTTACTTGAAATGTCCAGCTTTGAAAACTCAGAGACCGTTGCGATGATATCGTTCAACTTGGCAGCCATACGTATGGCAGGCTTATAAATAAAGAGATTTTTGAATAACCCCATTGCTTCCCTGAAGGTAAAAGGAATAACATCATGAATCGTTATTATGGTTGGCAATTTTTTTATTAAAGGAAAACTCCAATTGTAGGGAAAATGTATTAGATCCGCCGATTCTGATATTCCTATTTTCTGTATTTTAAAACTGTCATTGATAACATTTTTAAACGATATTGCATGAGTTCTAACAGGAAGTGGGATATGTTTGACATTTTCTGAGCCTTTAAAAATAGATTTTACTTCATCTATCCTTGCCTGTTTGGACAGAAGTATTACACTATGTTTGTTTTTTACGAGTTGTTTCGTTACTTGGACAACTCCCTGCTCCACGCCTCCCACTACACCATCGTATTTTCTAAAATCCATTACAATTTTCATTTTTCACCTGCCGGTTTAAGAGATTGAAGTCTGAGTTATTAATCGAAGCTGTTTAATAGAGTATCTACATCCGTTATTGCAACGCAGCTTGTTTCATCAGCCGCACCATAGTATATGTAAACCTTACCATCTTTTTCAACCACGCCATTTGAAAACACAACATTTCCAAAAAATCCTTCAGTCTCATAAGGCTCTGTTGGCGTTATAATTGGGTTTTTCCCTCTTTTGATGACTTTATTGGGTTTTTCAAGGTCAAGAAGCAGGGTAAACAGGGAGTATACGCTGTTATCACCTTTACCATGGTATATTATTAACCAGCCTTCATCTGTTTTAATTGGTGGTGCGCCTCCACCAATTTTTTGAGACTCCCACATGGTATCTCTTGGATTTACTATACACTCATATTTTCCCCAGTGTAAAAGATCGGGGGATTCTGCATACCATATTGAAGCTTTTCCAAAACCGGAGTTATTGGGACGGTGTAGTGCAACGTATTTACCGTGAACCTTCTCAGGAAATATTGCAACATCCTTATTTTCGGGGTGAAATATGATACCCAATTTATTTATATTTTTAAAATCGGCTGTTTCACATAGGGCAGTAGCCCAGGAATTTCTGGAAACAGCGGTATAATTTATGTAAAACCTATCATCTATTTTTGTTGCTCTGGCATCCTCTACCCCGTATTCCTCCCATAATTCAGTCGGATAAATAAAAGGATGTTCATCAACCCTGAAATTTATACCATCCTTGCTTCGTGCAAGACGGATATGACTCATTGTTGATAAATAGTCTTTTCCTTTATAATAAACCCCTCTGGTATCTTTTAGTATAAGTGCTGGGTCATCTTTTTTTATTTCAAGAATATCAGGATGGGATGTTCCTCCTTCAAACTTATAAATGGGAACTCGCACGTAACCTTCTTTTTGCAGAACGGATTCTGAAACCCTGAGGAGAAGAAGGATTTCGTCACCGTAGACTGTTGCTCCAGGATTAAATGCTCCTGATATTTGATAGCCATCCATTGAAGGTTTTACATCATCTGGTTTGATAATGGGATTCTCTTTAACTTTTTCTATCATGAGTTCTGAACTCCTAATTTTACAAATTTTAATTTTTTCTATTAGCCGATAAACCGCCGGGTGATTTTGCAGCCGGTAGTTTAAAGAAAAAAACAGTGTATTTTTCAGGTTCTGATTCTACATAAATGTCGCATTTGGCGGTTTCTAGGGTTCTTTTAACTATGGCAAGACCAATTCCATAGCCACCGCTTTTAATTTTTGTATCTCTTTGAAAGATATCAAATATAGCTTTTTGTTTGTCCTTGGATATTCCTATCCCATTATCCTCTATATAAAATTGGATAAAACCACCTTTACTGTGTTCAGAAATAGTTCCGATTTTTATATAAGAATCGATTTCATCTCTGGAGTATTTTATAGCATTATCGATTAAATTGTAGAATATCTGCTTGAGCCCTTCTCTATAAAAATAGACATCTGGAAGATTGTCATCTATCAAAATCTTAATGTTTTTTTCTTTCAATAGGGGTTTGAGATTATTGACAATATCCTCGAGAAAATTACTTGTACCTATATTTTCCCAAAAAACGTTAATTTTACCGATTCTGGTATACTGTAGTAATCCTTCAACCATTTTCTCCATATTTTCAATATTAATCTTAATTCTATCCAATATATATTTTCCTTCATTCCCAATTTCTGTGCCAACCTCCTCATCCAGTATCTTAATAAAGGCTTTTATTGTAATCAGTATTGATTTAAAGTCATGTGCAATAGTATAGCCCAACCTTTCCATCTCTTCAGCTTTTTCGGTTTTTTCCCTGATTAATTTTCTCTTTTTGATGGTTTTCATAATGCTGATTTTGAGTTCTTCAGGATTAAACGGTTTAGAGAGATAATCAGAAGCCCCAAAATGAATTGCATCTATAGCAGAGTTATAGGAACTAAAAGCGGTTATGAGTATAACCTCTGTATCAGGTTTAAGCTTTTTAATTCGCCTCAAAAGCTGAATACCATCCAATTCTGGCATTACAATGTCTGTTATTACGATGTCATAGTCGTTTAGGCCAATAAGCTTTAAGGCTTGATTACCATTGGTTGTCTTATCAATGATAAAATTATCATACTGGGAGAGACTTTTTTCAAAACTATTAACAACAAGCTCATCATCGTCTACAATCAGTATTCTGTTTTTGCCATAATCTGGGGTATATGGTTTATTGATGGTTAACATAGTATTATAAAAGTTTTTAGTCTCTATATCATATTATAAACTGATTTAATATTTATTACAAAGAATAAAAAAATTGTAAAAAATAATATTAATTTTAGCTCTTTATTAGATGCAACCGATATCACTATTAGAACTTAGGCTACCAATAAATCACCTTTGTATTCGAATAGGTAGTATTTTATACTTTTTATAAAATTACAGATTGGCAAAGCCATATCTTTTGCTGTTTTTACTTTATTTTAACATTTAAGTAGAATACTAAAATAATGGGCAAAGTGAACTTTTAATCAAAATTTATAGCTCTTATGCCTACACGTTTTATGATTTTTTAATAATTCATTAATAGAACAGCATCAGTTGCACTAAATTTGCATTTTAATATGTCAAGTAAAAATAAAATCTGGCACAAAAGAGAAGGATATAGCTTCGCTATACCACAATTTTTGTGTATAAAAGTAATTATTAGTATAATTTCTGGAACAGGTTAATAAGTTTAAACTACCTAATACTAATCAAAGCTTACCTTTGGTGCTTTTCTTGCTCCTTCTTCAATTTGAAAGTACTCCTTTTTCGTTAAACCTATCATATTCGCGATTATAGAAGTTGGAAATCGCCGAATTTTTGTATTGAAAATCCTGACACTGTCGTTGTATCGCTTTCTTGCGACTGCAATACGATTCTCGGTTCCTGCCAGTTCATCCTGAAGTCTTATAAAGTTTTGATCCGCCTTCAGCTCCGGGTATCTTTCTACAACTACGAGAAGTCTGCTTAAAGCAGATTGCAATTCATTATACCCCTGTGCCTTTTCTGCTACTGTTTTTGCACCAGCGAGCTTTGCCCTTGCTTCAGCGATTTGAGTAAAAACCTCCCTTTCATGCTTTGCATATCCTTTAACAGTTGCTACAAGGTTTGGGATAAGGTCATTTCTCCTCTGAAGCTGGTTATCTATTTCTGACCATGCAGCATTTATATTCTCTTCCAGAGTAACGAGTTTGTTTCTAGTCCCTATAAACCATGCTGAAGTTATAATTAAAAGAAGAACTATAACAGATATTATGGATATTAAGGTTATCTTTTTTGGACTCATTTTTTCACCTACTTTTGAAATTTATTATTTTTATTATAGAATCTTTTATTTAATTTAAATCTATATAATTATAATAGGCAAGTAAACTTCCAACCTTAATATAAAATTTCAGTTTCCCTATTTGTTTTAAACCCATAAAAAATTAGATTTAATATTCTCAATTTTAAAAACCTCTTGATGCACCACCGCCGCCAAACCCTCCACCGCCGAAACCTGAGAATCCTCCACCAAATCCCGAATCTCCTCCTGAGCCAAAACCACCTCCAAAGAATCCTCTCCCGGAAAAACCACCAAGAAAAATTAAAGGCCATAAAAAGAATCTTCCACCGCCAAACAGGAATAGCAGTATAATGAAACTCAATAATCCAATTGGGAATCTACTTTGCCTCGTATACTTTCTGCTCTCCCTGACATTTAAATCGTACTTTGATAAATCTACATTATATTCTTTTGCAATTATTCCTGCGATTGCTTCAAACCCTTTTAAAAGGCCTATACCATAGTTTCCACTTCTGAAGTAAGGAAGCATAGATTTATCTATAATTTCTCCTGCAAGACCATCTGGAATAATGCCTTCAAGACCGTAGCCTACTTCGATCCTTACTCTTCTCTCATTCATAGCAAGAACAATAAGAATGCCGTTGTCCTTACCTTTTTCACCTATTCCCCATCTGGATGCAAGATCTATTGAAAACTCCTCAATAGTTGCATAAGGTTGTATAGATTTAACAGTAGCAACTGCTATTTCTGCTCCGGTAGTTTTTTTTATTACTTCAGCCAGTCTCTCCATTTTAAGCTTGCTGTTTTCATCTATAACTCCTGCAAAGTCATTTATATAGCCTATTGGCTTTGGAAGTTTTTGAGGGTAGGTTGAAATTGGTACTAGTAAAGCAGCTATAAAAATCGCTATTGAAATGATGAAAAGTTTGCTCTTTAGTTTATCTTTTGTCATATTCACCACACTTTATCCATTAAAATCCATTTTATCGATTATTGCAATTAACTTTTTTAATTCTTCATGAACATAAGATGTTAAATCCTTTAAACTTACCTCTTTGCCTTTCTGTCTTAAGTGAAAAACATCTTTAAATACTTCGGGATTAATATCATACAGCTTGCCCATTTTTTCGATTATTTCATCATGATTAAGATTGCCAACAGTCTCTTTTTTTAATCTTATTAATCCACGGAACATAGATAGGATGGACCCAATCCATACTTTAAAAAAACCTTTCATAACCTGATCTTTTGCTTTTGATGCAATTATTGCCTGTCTCAACCTTGTAAGATTGCCTCTTAATCCGGATTCAATCTGATGGCGGAGATTCATATCAGTGATTTTTAGATTTTTAGTTTCATCTTCTCCATAGATAACTCTATTTTTTTCTTTTATATCAAAGTACTCTAAAGGAAAAACATCTGCAGAGTTTATAAATTCAGTTCTAGAGAGAATCAAAGGGGTAATTTTATGCTTTCTGATTAATTTATAGGAACTTTTGGTGAAGTTCTCTAGTTGTTGAACCTTCACATTTTCAAGAATTATCAGTATGTTTATATCGGATATACCGGGTATATAACTATCCGTTAGTATGCTTCCGTAGAGCATTACTGATAGAAGATTATCTTTAAAACTGTTCTGTATTGCACTTAAAACTTCATTTTCAATTAATTCTATTATTTGATTGCGGTTTAATGGCATTTTTTATATCCTTAATTGGTATTTATATGGTAAAATAATATCGTTGATTGAGTTTGTATAGATAAAAGTTTTTTAATCATATTTATGAGGATTTGATGCAGTGTATTAGTTTGGAAAGTGCTCTTCATATTAAAAAATATTGAAAAGGAGGTGCCCAATATGGGAATAAAAAAAGCAAACTTTGCAGGAAGCTGGTATCCGGATACTGAAGAGGAATGTCTTTCATTATTTGATGAATATAAGAGTAGAATAAAGCTGAGTGATGAAGATTTTGCTGGAATTGGTGGAATTGTCCCTCATGCTGGCTGGTATTTCTCAGGGAAAACTGCCTTTACGGTATTTTATAATATTGCTAAAAGGTCCAATCCTGACGTTGTATTCATTTTTGGAATGCACTTAAATGAGTTAAGCCCAAATTATATATTTAATGATGAAGGGTTAGAAACCCCTCTTGGTAATCTTAAGGTAAATAAAGATATAGTAGAAAAATTGGTTTCTAAGTTTTCTTTTGTCGAGGAAAATGCCTATTCTTTTACACCCGATAATACTGTGGAGCTTCAATTACCCTTTATCAAATACTTTTTCTCAGATGTTTCAGTTGTTACAGTGGGTGTGGCACCTGTTGAAACAGCCATATCGATAGGTAACTATTCAGCGGAGATTATTGAAAATATGGGTCTAAATGCCCTATTTATAGGTAGCACAGACCTTACACACTATGGGCCAAATTATGGATTTTTACCGCATGGTCCGGGGGAGAGCGGCCTTAGGTGGGTAAAAGAGGTAAACGATAGAAGAATAATTGAGCTTTTCATAGATATGGAACCGGCCAGGGTAATTGATGAAGCTTTAAGCTCAAGAAATGCATGCTGCCCGGGGGCGGCTGCAGCAGCAATATCTGCGGCTAAAAGATCAGGTGCAACTCATGGAGTTCTTCTGAATTACACAACGAGCTACGATATTCATCCTGATTTAAGCTTTGTTGGTTATGCGGGTGTTGTATTTTAATTAAGAATTATTTACTCTGAAATTTTTCTAGATGAACATCAATATTTATGAGGTCAATTGGATTTTCTGATTGGAATTGTTTCGTTTTTGTTACATACTGGAGAGCACTGTATTTAAAGTAGTATTTTCCACGGATATAATATTAATTTGAAGTATTTTTCTTAATTTTGGGTTATTGCTGTATTTCTTCCAATCGATCCATAATTTTCTACCAGGGAGGTAAAACTTAATACTGGCAATATTATAGATGGATTTTCCAGTATATGCATTAAGATATTGTATTTAATGATAATTTTTCTTTTCAAGAGCCTTTAAAGGGAGTATTCAAGCACTTTACCTTTTCTTAAATTATTGCTTAGCTCCTGTTGTTTTCTGAAATATAGTTTAAATGATGAAAAGAATTTCTGGTTATCAATGTAAAGTACAATTTCACATGAACCAGCGGGGAGGTATATATTACTGCTGATAAGTCGAGTTTTGTTGTTTTTATTACAGGAATTTTTTTTGTTTTGATTAATTAAATATGGATGTTTCTCTCCTGAATCGCTCAATTATTTCTTTTTCTCCTTTAAATGTGAACTTTCTCAAGATTACGTATCTTTTTGTAGCAGGATGTGACTACACACATGCCATCTTTAGCAAGCCTCTTAACTATTAATAAATTTACCTACTTTTGAAATATTTTTTTGTATGGATTTATGCTATTTCCAGCTTTGTTTTACCAATAGTAATGACATCTCCTCTTTTTATTTTTACTTTCTCAAATCTTGGTGTTGGGTTGTTGTTTAAATATGTTCCGTTTGTGCTACCATTATCCATTATATAGTAATCTGGACCGTCTTTTTCAATAGTGGCATGTCTACGGGATATTAAAGGATCATCATTTATTACTACATCATTATTTTTATCTCTACCTATCGTTATAGTTCTTTTTATGTGAATTGATCTATCCTTAAACTTCAATCTCATACTTTTTGGTTTTAACTGTTTTGCTATTTTTTTCCCTTTTTGGTCTCTCTTGTAAACTGTTTCATCCTGCATTTCTATCTCCTTACTAAATTGTTTTTTGATTAAAATTATTGAATATAAATTCCATATTTTTATCTATATTCAATTAATCTAACAGGAAAAACTCAATGTATAGGTAATATTTTAACCCAATTTCTAAATGTATTCAATTTTGATTGTATTTTTTACATCTCAATTTTAATCTGTTTAGGATATTCCTTTGCAATAGCTTTCAATCCAATTATCATACTTGTGAGTATAATCTGTATTCTATCATCCTTCACATCATAAACATCAATGTACAAAAAGCCATCTTCCATTTTCCAGTTGATACCGTGTTTATTATAATAAAGAATACCTAAAAGCGCCGTCTGGGAAATTCCCGATACTGCAGCGCAGATAATATCTCTTCCTTTTAATCCGTTACCATGGCCGCTTAACTCTATCTCTCTTATTTTTTCATCTTTCAGAATTACTTTAAGAATGATCAATCTATATTTCCTTGAAATTTTATTAGTTATAAAATAATATAGGTAAAAGATAATTGGAATGGAAAATTACTTAATGCCTGATTCTGTTTATAAAACTTTAACCCTTATCACTTTTGCTGTTGGTTATTCAGGTATAATATTTTTTTCAAAACGGAAGAGTTACTTTGCCGGATTTGCTGCTTTAGTTATTATTTTTCTTACAATTATTTTTAGTTCGGCTGAAAAATCCTCATCTTTAATTTATATAGTTAAATCAATTAACTGGAATGTACTCGGAATATTTGTTGGAACATTGATAATCGCAGAGGCTTTTATTGAATCAGGGGTTCCTGCACTTATTGCTCATTATCTTGTATCAAAATCAAAAAATGTGGGAATGGCAATTCTGTATTTATGCATAATGGCAAGCTTTATTTCGGCTTTCGTGGAAAATGTTGCAACGGTATTGATAGTTGCCCCGGTAGCACTAGAGATTGCGGATAGGCAGAAAATTTCCCCTGTTCCCTTTCTTATTGGAATAGCAATTTCATCCAATCTACAGGGAACAGCGACTTTAATTGGAGATCCTCCCAGTATGATACTGGCCGGGTATATGAAAATCACTTTTAATCAATTTTTTATTTTAAAAGGTAAGCCGGGTATATTCTTTGCGATTCAAATAGGCGCTGTTGCATCCTTTTTTGTCCTTTTCCTTTTTTATAAAAAATATAAGGATAAAGTATTTGAGAATGTAAGGGTAAAGGTCAACAGCTGGTTTCCAACTTACCTGATTGTATTAATGATCCTTCTACTTGCAATCTCTTCATTGATTGATCCGGAATTTTCATATCTAAGTGGTGCAATTTCTATATTCCTCGGTATTGTAGCATCCGTCTGGTTTTTGTTAAGGTTAAAGATTTCACGAAAAGAACTATTAAAGAAAATCGATTTTGATACCCTTATCTTTTTGATATCCATATTTATTCTTGTAGGAGGAATAAAAAGAGCAGGGATAATGGATGATATTGCTAATATAACGGTTACAAGGTTAGGTGCTAATCTATTTTTGATATATACAGTAATTGTTTGGGGTTCAGTTTTGATTTCTGCCTTTATAGATAATGTACCATATATAACTGCAATGATTCCAGCAGTCTCCCTTATGGCTCAAAGATTATCTGTTTCACCCTATCTTCTCGTTTTTGGGCTCCTTATTGGGTCCTGCCTCGGTGGGAATATAACCCATGTGGGTGCATCGGCAAATGTAGTGTCTGTATCCATCCTGAAAAGAAGGGGTTACAATATAGGGCTTAGAGAGTTTTCAAAAATTGGACTTCCCTTTACCCTGTCTGCAACTGCAGCATCATATATATTTGTATGGCTGATTTGGCACTAAGTTTTTGTAAGAAAACATAGATTATTTTATATCAATAATCGTTTTAATTGCCAATAATGAATGATTTTTATTATTATTAAGCAATATCATACATATTGGGACTCCAATGGGGTTTTGAATTTGGAGGATATATAAAATGACAAACAATGAAGATGAAAAGGATAAAAGGATAAAAGAGCTGGAAGAGGAATTGGCAAGGCTAAAGGGACAGGTTGTTGTTACTGAGGATGAATATATGGGAAGACCAATATTAAGATTTAGCGGCGCTTTTAAACCCTTTTCTTTGGGGCTCACGAAATGCAGGGTGATCTTGAAATCGATAGATAAGATTAAAGATTTTGTAGAAAAGTACGATAAATAGTTACCCTACTAAGTTTTTAAACTATCTGTTTAGCGGATGTGTAGTTTTTATTTTAAAAAATGCTTAAATTTTCTTGATATTGTTTGGAAAATTTCTTAATTATCAATAATATGGATTTACCGTTGGTGGTTTCAGTTTTCATTTACATAAAGATTTGAAATCTGCAAAAAATTATAATGCAGGAGATGTTTTAATTTTGGTTTATAGTTGAAGATAAATAATAGTTAGTTTTGAGAATTGAAAAGCTTTGGTTTTAATTTTATAATTTTTACATTCGTGCTTTGCTACTTTTTATGTTTTGAATACTCTTCAATTTTATAGAGAGTTTACTGTTATTATTATAGATAAGGAGCTTTTAAATGGGAGTATTCAGTTTTAAAGGAGGAGTCCATCCCCCATATAACAAGGATTTAACAAATTCTAAAAGTATTGTTCCTGCAAATCTTCCTAAAGAATTAGTTATACCGATGTCACAGCATATAGGAGCACCATGTGAACCTACAGTTGCGGTGGGAGATAATGTTAAAGAAGGTCAGTTAATAGGTAAATCCACATCATTTGTTTCTGCTCCGATACACTCACCAACTTCAGGCAAGGTAAAAAAAATAGAAGAGAGGTTGCACCCTCTTAGTAAGAAGGTTTTATCTGTTGTTATTGAACCTGACGGAGAGAATGAAAAGGTATATATGGAACCTCTCGGTGATGATCCTGCTAAAATTGATGCTGAAAAAATACTTGAGCGAGTGAAAGAAGCTGGTATAGTTGGAATGGGCGGTGCTACCTTCCCAACTCACATTAAGTTTTCTCCTCCTAAGGATAAACCTATAGATACACTAATTTTGAATGGCTGTGAATGTGAGCCCTACCTTACTGCTGATCACAGGATTATGCTGGAAAGAGGAAATGATGTTGTTCTTGGAGCCAGGATGATAGCAAAGGTTCTGAAAGTAAAGAGAATTATAATCGCAATTGAAAACAATAAACCAGATGCAATTGAAGAGTTAAAAAGTTTGTCTTCTCCTTATGACATAGAGGTTGTAGCAACGGCAACAAAGTATCCACAGGGTGCTGAGAAAATGCTGATCAAGGCATTGCTGGATAGGGAGGTTCCCAGTGGTGGTTTACCCATGGATGTAGGTGTGGTTGTATCCAATGTAGGAACATCAGCGGCTGTTTGTGAAGCAGTCAGGGATGGAAAACCTTTAATTGAAAGGGTTGTTACCGTTACTGGTAACGCTGTTAAAAAACCAGGTAATTTTTTATCCAAGATTGGCATTCCTATTGCGTCTCTGGTAGAACAGGCGGGTGGAGTCGAAGGGAATCTTGGAAAGATTATAATGGGTGGCCCAATGATGGGAATTTCTCAACCCTCTATGGATGTTCCTATTATGAAGGGAAGCTCGGGAATACTGCTTCTTCAAAAAGAGGATTATATGACGCTTGACTTTAGAGCGTGTATTAAATGCTCATTTTGTGTAAGGGTGTGTCCGGTTCATCTCTTGCCCTCTACTCTATCAATTATTGGTGAAGCAAAAAAATGGGAGCTTGCAGAAAAATATGGTGTAAATGACTGTATCGAATGTGGTAGCTGTGCTTATGTTTGCCCTTCAAAAAGACCTATTGTGCATTTTATTAAAACAACCAAAGCTAAATTAAGAGAGATTAAGGCAATGGAGAAAAAGTAAAATGGAAAAGGAAATTTCAAAGGTAATTGTTTCTACTTCACCCCATATAAAAAGTAATGAGACAGTATCAAAAATTATGCTTAGCGTTATAATAACACTCTTGCCTGCTGTCGCATTTAGTATTTATCTATTTGGGACTTATGTACTCCTGATGTATGTGGTCTCTGTTGCCACATCGGTTATATCAGAATATATTGTCGTCAAACTGAGGAAGCGTCCTTTTACTTTAAATGACCTGAGTGCGGTTGTTACTGGTATCCTTCTTGTTATGGTTTTGCCGCCTAAGTTCCCGATTTACGGAGTAATTATTGGTGCGTTTGTTGGGATTGTTATTGGTAAGCAGATATTTGGAGGTCTGGGGCATAATATTTTTAATCCTGCACTAATTGGAAGGGCTTTTCTTGCTGCTGCTTATCCGGTTCACATAACAACGTGGGTAGCACCAAGGATTGGAAAGATAAGTGCTGTTTCTGGTGCAACGCCGCTAGCAGCAATGAAGTTTGGTGGCGTGGTAACACGGAATCTTCCTCTGTTTCTTGGTACAGTAGGAGGGTCGGTGGGTGAAACAAGTGCTCTTCTGTTGATAGTTGGATCTATCTATCTTTTTATAAAACGGTACATTAAGTGGCAAATACCAGTTTCTATATTCATAACTGTTGCAGTGTTAGGAGAGATTTTTCATTTGATAAATCCTGTGAAGTATCCTGGTCCACTTTTCCACCTTCTCAGTGGAGGCCTAATGATTGGTGCGCTTTATATGGCAACTGACATGGTTACATCACCTCTAACCGGGAGAGGATGTGTCATATTTGGTATAGGAATTGGGACACTGGTAATCGTTATAAGACTATTTGGAGGACTTCCTGAAGGTGTTATGTATTCTATTCTATTTATGAATGCCTTTGTTCCTCTTATAAACAGGGCCAAACCGAGGATCTTTGGTACGGAGGCTGTCCATGAAAAATAGAACCAAGATGATAATTATTTTGACGGTTTTTGGATTAATCTCTGGGGCTGTTCTTTCTCTAGTTTATATGATTAGCAAACCTTATATTGAGAAAAATATGATGGCAGAGCAGAAAAGGGCGATATTTTCAGTGGTGCCAAATGCAAAAAGTTATGAAGAAAAAGAGAAGAATGGAATGAAGTATTTTGAGTGTAAGGACGCCTCTGGAAATGTTGTTGGTATTGCACTGCCCGCAAAGGGCAATGGATACCAGGGAGAGATAAAATTAATGATAGGGCTAACGCCAGGTTTAAAAAGAATAACTGGATTGGAAATCCTTGAGCAGGTTGAAACACCAGGGCTCGGTGGGAGAATTTCAGAAGATAGTTTCCTGAACCAGTTTAAAGGGATTTCAACGGAACCTCAGGTGAACTATGTCAAAAATAAAAAACCTGAAAAACCAAATGAAATACGTGCAATTACGGGGGCAACTATTTCTTCAAGATCCGTTGTTGCTATTATAAACAAAAATATAAAGGCTTTCAGGGGAAAATAGGTTGATGGGTAAGCCGGTTATAAAAGTAATAGGAGATTGAATATGACAGAGGACAAAAAGGGAACAAATGATATAGCAGAGTTTTTAAAAGGCTTCTGGAAAGAAAATCCTATCCTAGTTATGGTTTTGGGTATGTGCCCAACTTTAGCTGTAACAACATCCGCTATTAATGGCCTTACAATGGGGCTGGCCGTTGTTTTTGTTTTAACAGCTTCAAGCATTATTGTTTCTCTGGTAAGAAATATTGTCCCAAAAGAGGTTAGAATCCCTACATTTATTGTTATTATTGCAACCTTCGTTACAATGGTTGATCTTTTTTTAAAGGCTTTTTTTCTGGATTTGAGCAAGGCTCTTGGTCCTTTCATTCCTCTGATTGTAGTAAACTGTATTATCCTTGGTAGGGCTGAGGCGTTTGCATCCAAGAATAATGTATGGCTTTCCTTTTTGGATGCATTAGGGGTGAGTCTTGGATTTACTGTAACCCTTGTCTTTCTAGGAGGAGTTCGGGAAATTCTTGGAATGAAAACTTTTTTCGGAATGAAGGTTTTAGGAAAGGGTTTTGAACCGATGATAATTATGCTTCTTCCTCCTGGGGCTTTTATAACCCTGGGATTTATGCTGGGCGCGAAGAATTTAATAGATAAAAAGATTAAACAAAAAAAAGAGCAGCAGAGTAAGCATTAATTTTGGTTTTTATTTTAAGGTTGAACGTAATATAAAGCTTGTTTTGTCGCTTAGATTTTAGAGAAATTTTTGATCAAAGCGAATAAAATTTTTTGAATGATTTAAAGACTTGTGATATAGATGTGAGAAAATAAAGATGGAGGAACTAAAGTGGAAGTTATCCTGATTTTCATATCTGCGGTGTTGGTCAACAATTTTGTCCTATCCTACTTCCTTGGTATCTGTCCGTTCATAGGTGTTTCAAGCAGGCTGGAATCGGCAATTAGCATGGGATTTGCTGTTACCTTCGTGCTTACGCTTTCTGCAGCAATCACCTGGCTTATAAATCAGTATATATTAATTGCTCTTCATGTTCCCTATCTTGAATATGTTGCATTTATCATAGTTATCGCATCTCTAGTGCAGTTTGTTGAGATGTATATAAAAAAGACATCCAAGGCAATGTATGATGCTCTTGGGATTTATCTTCCATTAATTACAACCAACTGTGCTATTCTTGGCCTTGCACTTTTTGGTGCATTAAGACAGTATACTTTTATTCAAAATATAGTTTTTGGAATTGGGGCAGGTATTGGTTTTACTTTGGCATTGGTGATAATGGCGGGTATAAGGGAGCAGCTTGATCTTGCCGATGTGCCAGAACCATTGAGGGGTCCTGCAATTACATTGATTTTGGCGGGGCTTTTAGCTCTTGCTTTTATGGGCTTTGCGGGCCTTATTTCGTCTTAGTTTTTGCTCTACTACCAATTATACTAATGTTAGGTTTTTTAATTATCCTGATTTTATGGAGTTGAGGTTATGTTTACAGGCGTGATAGTTTCTATAGTAAGTATGGCAGGAATTGGGTTTGTTCTTTCTTTGATACTTGCAATAGCAGATAAGAAACTTGCGGTTAAAGAGGATCCAAGGGTTGAGGAGATTCTGGAAATACTTCCTGGTGCAAACTGCGGTGCCTGTGGATATGCAGGTTGTGCTGCCTATGCGTCAGCTATTGTTTCTGATAATGCCCCAATAGATCTCTGTAAGCCGGGTGGGAATAAGGTAATAGAAAAAATATCAAAAATCATGGGCGTACAGTCGGAATCTGTTGAACCGAAAGTTGCAAGGGTTTTTTGTAGTGGAGGTGAGAAAGAAACTGTTAAAGATAAAATATATACAGGGATTAAAACTTGTGCAGCTGCCGATATGGTTGGTGGTGAAAAAGCTTGCACCTATTCATGCCTTGGATATGGTGACTGTGTGGAAGCGTGTCCATTCGATGCAATGTATATGAATGATAATGGGCTACCTGTCGTTATCCTTGAAAAATGCACAGGATGTGGAGAATGTGTTCGCGCCTGCCCTAGGGGTATAATGCAGCTTACCTCTTACGATGAAGTAGTCCATGTATTTTGTAGCTCCAGGGATAAAGGTGCAGTTGTAAGAAAGATTTGTACCGCAGGTTGTATTGCGTGTAAATTATGTGAAAAGGATGATCCGACCGGTGCGGTAAAAGTTATTGATAACCTTGCAAGGGTTGATTATAGTATTAACAAAGCCCCAGTTGATTCTATAAAAAGGTGCCCAACTAAGGTAATAAGAATTGCAGACCCTGTACCGGGATATGAGGATCTATTTGATAATATGATAGAAAGAAACAGGAAGATGGTTGAGGAGATAGAAAAGGCTAAAAATCAATCAACTAAAGAAAATGAAGCTAAAAAAAAGGCATAATAATTTTAATTGTTAATTGCTTGAATTTTTTTAATATCATGAAAGAACCTAAGAAAACAATATGAAAGTAAAAAGTATTAGTGGAGAAAAGGGGAAGGTTTTAACAATCAATGGAGATAAGGTTAAGGTTATCCTGCCCCTGTCCAAAGGTTGTGAGAAGTGTGGACTCTGTCGGAAGATCTCAGATGATCTTATGGAAATGGAATTATCCTATAAAGGCGACATTAAGCCAGGAAGCAGTGTCAAGATTTATGTGAGCCCAAAGGTCGTGATATTTTCCTCCTTTATGTTATATATTTTACCTCTTATTTTTTTAGTAGCAGGTTACTATATTGGTAAACTTTTTGGTCCTCATCTTTTTATGAAATCGAAGGGGGAGTTATTCCCTGCCCTCTTTTCCTTTCTATTTTTCTTTTTATCCTTCATACCGATACATATAGTTGATAGACTGAAGCGAAAGGATAAAAACTTTAGAATTTTCGCTGTACCGGATGATTAAAAAGTTTAAAATATATATGATCATGGGTAAATAAAGCCCATTCAAAAGTTAAAAATCCAGATAATGTATTGTTTTCTATACATATTGTGTTATTCGAAAATTATATAGAACAGGGAAACTTGATTTATGCGTTTATATTTAAAGATCCTTTTAGTTTTTATTTCTATTTTTATCTCGTTTCTGATATTCTTAGTGTTCTTGTTATACAATTTTCCTTATGAATCACTTATTAAAAGAGCCAACTATTATTTGAAAAGAGAAGCCGATGTATCCTTGGAAGCAGACAAAGTTAAATATCGTTTGCCAACTATATGGTATATTGATAGTTTAATTTTGAATTTACCATCAAATTACGGAAAAGTTTCGTTAGCCAGGGTTAAAATTAAGCTAAAAATCATAAACTTTTCACAATTAAAGGGATTTGAAGTTTTAATGAAAAATATTAGTTTGGATGGAAATAGTCCAGTTAAGGCAAACCTGAGCAGTATTGATTTAAGAGGAAAGTTTATTATATCAATGCTTAAGGATGATCCCTTTAAAGGTATAAAGAATGTTGCTTTATCAATTGGAAATGGAAGGGTAAAATCCATTGAATATTCAGGATTTAAAATAACCGACTTTAAAATTCATGCTATATCGATTGAGCTTTTTAATAAAGATGATAAATTTAATTTGAATCATGGAATGATAAATAGTGATATTATTAGAGGAGATTTAAAAGGATATTTTTCAGAAAAATATATTGACGTTGAGCTAAAATTAATACCTTCTAAGAATTTCTTTACCAGATATTCTGATCTAAAACCTATGTTGGGGTCTATTATAGATAAGAATGGAATAAAATTCAGAATAAAAGGCAATATTCAATCACCGAAATTCGTAAGATCAAATATATAAGACCATAGAAAATAGAAAGAAAATGAACAATTCTAATTACATTTTAATAGCCGATGATAATCAGGATATGCATTATCTGATTAAAAGGATGCTCAAAGATAGAAATTACAGATTTATTGATACTTATGATGGTAAGGAAACACTTGATAAAATAGATGAGATTAAGCCAGATATTATACTTTTGGATCTTAGAATGCCTAAAATGGACGGACTTCTCGTCCTTGAAGAAATCGAAAAAAAGGGATTATTGAATGAAATTCCAGTTCTGGTTCTAACTGTTATCTCTGATATGGAACTAAAGATAAAAGCATTGGAAATGGGGGCAAGTGATTTTATCACAAAACCTCCAAACCCTTTTGAGCTTAAAGCTAGAATAGACACTTACCTCAAGTTGAAGAACATTACCAAACAACTTAAGAGCTATTCTCAGAAGCTAGAGAAAGAGGTGGATAAGAGAACAAGGGAATTAAAGAGGTATGTTGATAAACTTGAGTCTATGGTCGAGGAAAAGGTTGGTGTGATCAAGGAAAAGAACGAAGAACTAAGGCACAGCATTAGGTCTGCAGGTAGTGTGCAGCGTAGTCTACTTCCAACAACCTTTCCTTTGAGTGATTATGTAAAGTTTACGGCAAAGCATATTCCATGCGAAGATGTTGGTGGTGACTTTTATGATGTTTTTAGAATTGATGAAAATAATATTGGTTTGTTTATTGCTGATGTTTCAGGCCATGGTGTTCCTTCTGCAATGATAACCATTTTTCTTAAACAGGAAATATCCTATAGAGTAAAAAGAGTAGTCAAGGATGGACAGTATGTAATAACAAAACCTTCCAGTATTTTGAATGATATAAATAAAAGCTTCATAAACAGCAACATAGGTGAAGGTTTTTTTTATATTACAATGGTTTATGCAATATATAACATAAAAGAGAAGCTCTTAACATGCTCTATCGCAGGACATCATGCGTTACCAATAATCAAAAAGAGCAACGGCAAAACAGATATAATTAATGCTGAGAGCTATCCTATAGGTTGGTTTGAAGGAGATTTGAATTATCAGGACCAGGACTATAAATTGGATATAGGCGATATTCTATTACTCTATACAGACGGTGTGTTTGACCTCCTTTTTGACAATTATAAGAATATAGATCTTAATAAAAGGTTGAGTATGATAGAGGAACTGCTCAAAAAAAATGATTTAATGAGAAGAATTAACAGGGAGGTTAGGAGATATATAGAAAAAAATGGAAAGCTCAAAGATGATGTTTCCATATTGATTATGAAGGTTTTAAAATAAGTAATAATTCTGGGATGGAATTGTGAAAAGGGAAGAAATAACACAGGCTAAAAGAATAATCATAAAAATAGGTACAAGAGTAATAACAGAAAATGATAATACGCTTAATAGAAATATAATTGAAAAAATATCCTGTGAAGTAAGTAAAAGTCACAGTGATTTAAAGGATTTTATTATAGTAAGCTCAGGTGCTATAGCACTTGGACTTTCAAGACTTGGATTGGATAAAAGACCGGAAAAGATTAATCTGCTACAGGCTGCTGCTTCTCTTGGACAGAGTAAATTGATGCATATTTATGAAAATGAGTTCGGTAAAAACAATATCCCAATTGCCCAGATTCTACTTACCTACGAAGATATACAACACCGCCACAGATATCTTAATGTAAGAAATACCATATTCTCTCTATGGGACTATAGAGCTATTCCAATTGTTAATGAAAATGATGCAGTATCTTTTGCAGAGATTAGATTTGGCGATAATGATATGCTGGCGGCTCATCTGTCAAATATGATGGATGCCGATCTTCTTATAGTTTTGACTGATATAGATGGTCTTTATAATAAAAACCCGATTTTATATTCCGATGCTGAAAGATTGAGTGTCGTGAATAGAATCACTGAGGATGTGAAAGCAATGGCTATGGGTAAGGGCTCCAACTTTTCTTCTGGGGGAATGGCATCAAAGTTGAAAGCAGCGGAGATTGCAACAAAGAGTGGAGTTGGAGTTGTTATTACTCATGGAAAGTATTTGAATTTAAAATCAATTTTATCCGGCGAGGATATTGGAACGTACTTTACACCTATAAAGAGAAGATTAAAGGGGAAGAAAAAATGGATAGCTTTTAATCCAAAAGTTTCAGGTAAAATTATTGTAGATAAAGGAGGGGTAAAGGCAATAGTTGATGAAAAAAAATCATTGCTTCCCGTTGGTATAAAGGATGTTGTAGGTGATTTTAAAATAGGAGATAATGTTGCTGTTCTTGATGAAGATGGAAATGAGATAGCTAGAGGGTTAACAAACTTCTCCAGCGATGAAATAAAAAAAATAATGGGAAAAAAGACAAGCTTAATTCCGAAAATTCTAAATTCAGATACCTACTTTGATGAAGTAATACACCGTGACAATCTTGTTATAAAGGTATAGGCATCTGTTCTACTGCAGTTGGATATTTCTTTATTTGGTTTTCTATAATTAGTTTTTTCTCAATTTCAACTTTATTATAACATATCTAAATCTCCGATTTGATCTGAATTTTACCTTAAGTAACAATGGAACAGATAAAAAAAGATCGAGGGATGTGGTATGATTGTGCTTTGTGTTACAGGTATTATTGACGGCTGTACAACATAATCAAATCGATTGACAGGATTTGGATAAGTGGTTACCCGACGGTATTATAAGAAGAGTGGAGAATTGTCTTCAAAAATAGCTATATAAAGTTTGGGACCTGGAACTTTTAAAATAAACAAACCATGTATCACCTTCGACAATAGGTGAAAAGCAATGTTTATATAGCAGCTATTTAAGGTGGAATTTAATAAGGGATTTAATTATGGATTCTACTGCTTATTTCTTGAATTATTTACTAAATGAACATATAATTTTCACAGGACAGGGTTCTCCTTTGGTCGACTTGTAGTTTAATAAAACTAATTGTGTCTCCAGTGTGAAACTTGTCCTTCAATAACAAAATTAGCTACATAATTTATTAGTTATATAGCTGGATAATCTCAGAGGTTAGAATGAAACTAAGAT
>Ga0164318_10001285_pt1 | contig 22045 bp, 16 predicted proteins | sample GuaBasSedimGuay9_FD_113734 | JGI IMG/M metagenome (GOLD analysis project Ga0164318, IMG submission 113734) | Subseafloor sediment microbial communities from Guaymas Basin, Gulf of California, Mexico - Guay9, Core 4571-4, 0-3 cm | ecosystem: Environmental > Aquatic > Marine > Hydrothermal vents... | reverse complement strand
GACCAGCAGGCTGATGGTCACGGTCAGGGCCTGGTCGCGGAAGAACTCGCCGGCGATGCCCGGCACGTAGATCACGGGGAAGAAGACGGCCACCGTTGTCAAGGTGGCGGCGATGACCGGCGAGGCGACCTCGGCCGTGGCGGCCGCGCAAAGATCCCCGATGGTGCCCTGTCCCCGGCGCTCCCGCAGGTAGCGGTTGATGTTCTCGATCACCACGATGGAGTTGTCCACGAGCATGCCCGCGGCCAGGGAAAGGCCGCCCAGGGACATGAGGTTCAGGCTGACGTGGGAGAAGTGCAGGAAGGCGAAGGTGGTGATGATGGACACGGGAATGGCCAGACCCACCACGATGGGGCTGCGCCAGTCCATCAGGAACAGGAACAGCACCAGGAAGGCCAGCACCGCCCCGTAGATCAGGGAGTCCTGCAGGCCCTTGAAGCTCTCCCGCACGAAGTCGGCGTCGCGGTAGATGAACGAGAAATCCAGGTCCGGGTACTGGCCCTTGAGGATGCCCAGCACCTTGTCCACCTCGTCGGTGGCCTCGATGGTGTTGGCGCCGACCTCCTTGTACAGGTGCAGCGAGACGACCTCCTGGACCCCGTCCAGGGTGAATCCCTCGGGTTCGCGCACCCCGTCGCTGACGGTGGCGATGTCCCCGATGGTCAGCTCCGCCCCGGCGGCGGGGATCTCGGTGCGGCGGATCTCGTCCAGGTTCTCGAACTCGCCCAGGATGCGCAGGGGCAGGTGCAGCGGACCCTTGCGGATCCGGCCGCCGGGGAAGCTCACGTTGGCCACGCGCAGGGCGGTGGCCACGTCCTCCATGGTCAGGTCGTACAGGCGCAGCTTCTGGAAGTCGGGCTGGACGAGGATTTCCCGCTGGGCGCCGCCGATGACCTCGGCCTGGCTGATGCCGTGGATCTGCTCCAGGGCGGGCTTGATGACCTCGCGGGCGAACTCGGTCATCTGCTTGAGGGGGTCGGTGCCGTGCAGGACCATGATGGCGATGGGCCGGGCGCTCGGATCCCAGCGCAGGATCAGGGGCCTGTCCGCGGCGGCGGGGAAGTCCTCGCGGTAGGCCACGCGATCGATGGCCTCGCGCAGGTGCAGGTTGGCGAAGTCCATCTCCGTGCCCCACTCGTACTGCACGGTGATGGTCGAGACGCCCTCGCGCGTTTTGCTCACCACCCGGCGCACCCCGGCCAGGCCGGTGATCACTTCCTCCAGGGGGCGTGTCACCAGGCGGGTCAGGTCGTCGGCGGGTGTGTCGGCGTAGTTGGTGATGACCGTCAGGTTGGGGTAGTTGATGGTCGGCAGCAGGTCCACCGCCAGGCGTTCGCGCGCCTTCAGGCCGATGAGCACCAGGCCCGCGAAGAGCATGACGACGGCCACGGGCCGGCGGACGGCGCTCTGGATGATCATCGGCCGCCGCCTTCAAGGTCCGCGGCGAAGGCCCAGCGGTCGTGGGGCTCGACATGCTTGCGGATCTTGATCTTCGCCTTGTGGGCCAGGGTCAGGTGGTTGCTCACCACGACCTCGTCGCCGGGCTCGAGGGTGCCGCCGCTGTGCACGCCGGTGATCTCCACCCAGTCCTCGTTCTGCAGACCGGTGTCCACGTACAGCCACTGGGCTCGGCCGTCGGCCGCCTTGAAGACCAGGGGACGGTCGTCCCTGATCAGCAGGGCGTCCTTGGGGACCAGCAGGCGGTCCGGATAGACGACCCCGGCGATGCGGGCGCGTACGAACATGCCCGGCCGGAAACGTTCCTCGGGATTGTCGAAGCGGATCAGCACCTCGCAGGTGCGGGTGGCCTGGTCCAGGATGGGGCTGATGACGTCCACCCTGGTCTGCAGGGTGTCGCCGGTGGCGGGGATGGCCAGCAGGACAGGACGACCCGGTTCGAGGTTGCGCAGGTCCGCCTCCAGCACATTGACCCGCGCCTCGAGCCGGCGGTTGTTGTAGATGGTGCAGACGTTCTGGCCCACCGTGGCCATCTCGCCCTGGACCACGGCCAGCCCCTGGACCACGCCGGAGAAGGGGGCCTTGATCTCGGTGTACTCCAGGTTCAGCCGGGCCCGTTCCTCGGCCATGCGCGCATCGGCCAGTCCGGTGCGCTGCTCGAAGACGGCATCGCGGAAGGCCCCCTGGTGCAGGGCCTCCATCTCCATCTCCAGCAACCTGTTGCGGTACTCGTCCTCTGTCAGGATGCCCTTGGCGCGCAGGGCCTTGAGGTCGTCCCGTTTCAGAGTGAAGTCGTGCAGGGCCGCGTGGTTGACGGTCAGGGTGTCATCCTCGGCCGCCATCTGGCTGAGGGCCTGCAGGTGCTTGTAGCGGCTTTCCTGCAGGGCGATCTCGTACTCGCGCGGATCGATGCGCGCCAGCACCTGGCCCCGGCGCACGTGATCTCCGTCCCTGACCTTCACGGCGATGAACTCGCCGGCCACCTTGGCCTTGATCACGGCGGATTTCGGGGTCTTGATCGCTCCGTCCGCGAACACCGACTGCACCAGGTCGCCCCTTCTCACCTGCCCCACGTTGACCCTGATGGCCTTTTCCTTGCGGGGTTTCTTGGCCTTGACGCTGTCGGCTGCGGCCGTGCTGTCGGCGGCAGCGGTCTTCCCGTCATTGCCTTGGCCCGGACATCCGCCCAGGACGATCAGCAGCAGAATGGGCAACCAGGGCAGGGCGTGCGATTTTTTGGGCAACATAGGCGACTCCCGTATGGGTCCAGTGTTCAGTTCAGATCCATATCATAGCAGATGACTTCGAGGGGGTCGGCCCCGGATTCCGTGCTGTCGTCGCCCCCTACGGCCTGCTGGCCCAGGAAGGCGTCCAGGGCGCCCGTGATCACCAGGAGACGTCCGTCGCGCAGGATGAACAGGCCGTCCCGCTGGGGGTCGAACTCGCCCGGCAGGGCGACCTGGCGCACGAAGGACCCCTGCCCGTCGAACACGTCCAACACCTCCCAACACCCTGGCGGAGGAGTGTTGATGCCGGTGCCCGTCTGGACCCAGAGCAGACCATCGTCCGTGGTCCACAGGCCCCTGATCACAGGGGGTGTGTCCTCGACGATGTACCGGAGGGGCTTGACGGGATAGTTGCTCCCGATGCCCTCCAGCACCTTGCGGGCCAACTGCTTCTGCGCGGAAGTGCGGTCGGGAACAGTGACCGTACGGGAAAAGACCAGGGCCGGCTCGGCACTGCCTGCGAAGGCTTCGATACGGTATTCGTTGCGCTCGGGGGCCGCGAAGACCGTACCGTCGGCGGCCACGGCGCACCGGCTCCAGATGAAATCCATGCCCGACTCGGAAAGCTCGAACTTGCCGTAGTCGATGGTGTTCCGCTTGGTCAACAGCTGGGTCTGTTGGACCCCCTCGCCGTTGCAGACGGACAGGAAGTAGTCCTGCACGCTCTGGCCGGTGCCGGCGAAGGTCATGCGGATGCCGCCCAGGACCATGCCGTCGGGATGGGGCAACCCGACCACCAGGACCACGAACCGGCTGCCGTCGTCGCCGCCGGTGGAATAGGTTCCGTCCCCGGCGGGCGTTCCGTCCCGGTGGAGGCGGACGATGCGGCCGGGAAAGCTCTGCAGCAGGCACAACGTGCCGTCGGGCGTCTGGAACATATCGCCCGGACGACGGACCTCGCCCGGGCCGTCCCCTTCGCGGCCCAGGGTGGCCGTCAGCTCGCCCTGGGGCGAGATGACCATGACCCGGGACAGCTGGCTGTCCAGCAGCAGCACGTTCCCTTCGCCGTCGGCCCTGGCGGCGGCGATGTTGCCGAAGAAGATCTCGTCGTCGTCGATTCCCCCGGCGCGCCACTGCTCGCTCAGCAGGGCGGTGCGGACCCCTTCGGCCGCAGCGGCGTTGTCGACCGCCGGCCGTACGGCGGCCAAGGCCCCGGCGGCGGACCACGCCAGCAACACGATGCACAGTACGATTCCTGATCTCGGCATGAGCTTCCCCCGTTTCGGACTACTTGATGCGGTAACAGATGACGGACATGGGCTCGGCGTCCTCGTCCTCGTCCGTGGAGGCGGAGCTGGCGCTGAGCACGGCGTCCCAGAAGCCGGTGATCAGGAACACCCGGTCCCCGGCGAATATCAGACGGTCGGTGGACGGATCGCCCTCGCACTTGACGCGGACCTGGCGCGTGAACTCGCCCGCGGGGGAGAACTGGTCGTAGACGGCGAAGTACCCCGGTTCGGGCTCGAACATCTGGCGGCTGGGCAACACCCAAATGGTGCCGTCCGGCGCCACGCGCAGGTCCTCGACATCCTGCTCCCTGTCTTCGATTTCCAGGGGCGTGCCCGGGGGGAATTGCCCCGCCTGGGCTTCCATGATGGACTTGTAGCGGTTGCGAACCAGATCGTTGCGCGTCCACGGTTCGTACTCGCGGTCGATGACCCGGTCCAGGGTGCCGTCGGGATTGAAGACGCTCAGGGCGTACCGGTATCGGGGGATGCAGGCGATGACCTTGCCGTCGGGGGCCACATCCGTGCGCCACCAGATGAAATCGCTGTCCAGTTCCTTGAACTTGAAGTTCTTGTCGAAGGTCCAGGTGACGGGTTTCTCGATGTAGGACGCGACCTGCTGTCCTTGCAGATCGTAGCTGCGCAGGAAGAAGTTGCGGGTCTGGACCATGGTGGCGGTGTCCATGCTGATCTGGATCCCGCCCAGCACCAGGTTGCCCCCGGCGCTGCGGCAGTTGATCAGGGCCAGGAAGCCGCCGGCCGAGGCATCGCCCAGGTCGGGCTTGAACTCTCCGGCGGGGGTCCCGTCCAGGTTCAGCTTGACGATCTTGCCGGGGAATATCTGCACCAGGCCCAGGGTGCCGTCGGGCATGAACAACATGTCGCCCGGGCGAGTGATCTCGCCCGGGCCGTCGCCCTGGCGCCCGAGGGTCCTGATGAACTCGCCTTCGGGCGAGAAGACCTGCGCCTGGGAGAGCTGGCCGTCCAGCAGGTAGATGTCTCCGTCCGGGGCGATCAGGACGCGGGAGATTATGCCCAGCAGGACATCCTCATCGTCCTCGCCGCCTATGCGCCACAGTTCTTCGAGTTCCATGTCCTGGACGCCGTCGCGCGGGGTGTCTCCGTTCTTGACGTGCAGGACGCCGTCTTCGGTCACTTCCTGCGCAGCCGTTGCGGTTCCGGCGGACAACAACAACAGGGCACAGATCAATAGCGGCAGCCACGACCGGCCGCTCGGAAAGGATCGCAAACTGTTCATGGTCGGCTCCTGGTTCGGGTTGATGATGGGGGATGCCTTGACACCATCATTACCCGGTTCGGGGGAGGATATTCAAATCATCGGCAGTCATTACGCACGGGGCGGGTCCGGGTTGCGGGCTTATTTTTTCTCCTTCGATCCCTTCATGGTCCACAGCACCAGACGGTCGGCGGCCTGGGACAGGCTCAGGCCGCCCTGGACCGAAGTGGTTGCGGTAAGTTGCCAGCCGGCCTGCCGCAACAGCTCCAGGATCATGGGCCCCCTGCCGCCGTGTTCGGTTTCCAGGGGGAAATCGATCCAGGTGACCGGAACCGGCGGGGGCGGAGCCAGCTCGAGGGCCAGTTCGGCTTCGGTGAGATGTGGCCAGGGGTCCAGGCCCTGTCCGGCGAACACGAGGACACGGGACAGGCGTCCGGGTTCGTTCATGGCCAGTTCGAGCAGGGGCCCGGCCCCGCCGTCGATGCCCACGCCCAGAGCCCGGCCCGCACCCAGGTAGTCCAGCACCCACGACAGGCAGGTGCGGGCCTCGGCCTCCTCCTCGGCCAGGGACGGGGTTTTCGTCGTGACGTGGGGCACGATGTACACGGGCCTGCCCGTAAATGGGGAGCCGGGGCCCAGGTCGCCGTGTTCGTGGTTGCGGGCGATGCGCTCGACGAGGTAGCCCTCGTGGCCGGCCGCCTGGTGCAGGATCAGCACCGGCAGCACGTGTGCGGTCGAATCGACCGGTGTCAGGTACAGTGTGCAGAGCCGATCGCTTCCATCGGCCCCGGGGTAGACCATGGTCACGGGTCCGTGGTCGGGCAGGATCGAACCGGTGGCGGTGGCCTGGTTCAGCATGGACTGCAGGTCCTGGACGGTGGTGGCGATGGGGCCGGGATCGCGGCGGGGCAGATGCGCCGCCAAGGCCTCGGTGACCGACGCCAGGAGGCGTTCGAGAGTGGGTTGCTCCTGCGCCGGAACTTTCGCGATGCGGTGTTCCAGGTCTTCCCTCCAGCCGGGGGCGAACCGCAGCACCGAGGTGCTCCACGTCGCCTCGTCCCCCCCTGAGGGAAAACGCAAACCCGTCCGCACCAGGTAGGCCCCCGTCCGCAGGCCCCGGAAATCGACCTGGCGGACAAGGGAATTCACGCCCCGGACAAGCTCGATGGTCTCTGAACGAGGTCCGCCGGGCAGCACCGTATGGGTGGCGGGATCCTGGACGCCGATGGTCAGGCGCGCCTGTCCGGCCTCGGCGCTGATGACGGTGAACCGCAAGTCCACGGGCTCGTTGCCGCTGATCGAATCGGAAACGCGTCCCATGAAGAGATCGCGGTCCAGGCTCGCCAGATCGAAATCCAGGGGGACGAAGCGGCGGTGGGCCGCCTGTGGCGCCCAGGCCCAGGGGTCGGGCATCAGGTAGGCCTTGGCATAGCCGTGGGCGCTGTCGCGGCGCACCTGGATGTTGAGGCCCAGACGCGGATCGGCCAGGGGGTGGAAGGGCATGACCGCCTGCCATGGAATGGTGAAGGCCAGGACCTTGCGCCCCTGGGGGTCCAGGTCGAGTTTGGGATCCATTTCCACGATGCGTTGCCAGCGCTGCACTCCAGGCAGGAACTGGGCGGCGGTGGGCCCGCCCTTCTCGTAGCCGCAGGCGAAGGTGAAGGTGTTGCCGCCGACGAAGGCCTCGGTGCTGTCGGGTACGGCCAGGGTCGCCACGATACCCGCCCCCCCGGCCCAGGGAGGTAACCCGGAGCGGGCGTAATCGTCCCAGGGACCGGTTGTGGCCACTTGCACCCTCAACCCCGTCTGTTGCCAGCGCAGCCGGACCTCGGGGGAAGGACCTTCGCCATCGGCCGTCTCCAGCCTGATGGGCCCTGACCAGGTATCGAACCGCACGCGTATCTTTCTGATGCGGCTGAGCTTGCCCAGGCTGTCGGCTGTGGCGGAGGTGAGCTGGAAAAGACGGGGATCGTCGGCGATGCCCTCGAGGTCGGGATCCTGCATGGCGAAACCCATCTCCTCGAAACCGGCATCGAGTGCCCGTTTCAGGGTGCCGAGGGCCTGCTCGGCGTTCCCTGCCCGGTTTTCCAGGCAGGCCTGGTTGTAGAGCATCCGTCCGTCGTCCCGGTAGCGGGCGTTGTAGGCCTCCAGCATGGACAGGGCGTGATGCCAGTCGCCGGTCTTCAGGGTGTCGAAGATCGCCTGGGTCATTTCCCGGCGGGAAGGGGGCTCAACGGCGCGAACGCGAACCGTGGGGATCAGCAGAAGCAGGCTCAGCAGCACCGCCGACAGGGCGGGGGCCAAGCGGGCCGGCGGGTTGGAGCGTGACGACAAGTCGGAACCTCTTCGGTCGTGGGGATCGTGCCGGGTCATGATAGGGCGGTCCGCCTGCGCGGTCAAAACCCATTCGGGCGGCAGGAGTTCCGACCGACGGGGTTGAAAGGGAAGGGGATTGGGTGTACGTTGCCGGTGACTATCGGTACGGAGACGAGAGGAGGACTCGTCGAAAGAGAGGTGGTCATGGCCATCGTTCCTTTCCATATCGTGGATGCTTTCGCCGACCGGCCTTTCACCGGCAACCCTGCCGCCATCATTCCCAACGCCACGGGCCTGAGTGAACAGGAGATGCTGCAGATCACGGACGAGCTGTCCATGGAGGCGGGATTCATCCTGCCGCCCGGGACGGCGGGAGCCGACATCAGGCTGCGTTTCTTCACCCAGCGCCGGGAGGCCGCCCTCAGCGGCCACGTCGCCCTCGCCGCCTTCGCCTCCATGGCCGACCGGGGTTTCTACCGGGTGCCTCCTGCGGGCATGAAGATCAAGCTCGAAACCGGAGTCGGCATCCTGCCCGTGCACCTGGGGTTGAGGGAGGATGGTCGTGTCCAGGTCACCCTGGACCTGCCCGCACCCCGGTTCGGCGAACCCGTCTCGGCGGGGGAGCTGGCGGCGGTGCTGGGCGTATCGAGCGCGTGCCTGGTGTACCAGGGAATGGGACCCCAGCGCGTGTCATGCGGCTTCGATCAGATCGTGGTTCCGGTGTGCGAGCGGGACGTGATCCGGGGCGAGTTCCGTGACAGCGAGGCCATCGGTCGCTTGACCGACCTGCGTGGCGTGGGGGGGCTGACCCTGGTCTGTCCCCACACCTACAGCGACGAGGCCGATTTCCATCTGAGGTTCTTCCACCCGCGCGTCGGCGCCCAGGAGGATCTGGCCAGCGGGACGAGCATGGGTGCGGCGGCGGCCTACCTGGTGCACAACAAGCTGGTGCCCGTGGCCGACGAGGTCGCCATCACCACGGAACAGGGTCACGCCCTGGGCCGGCCGACCCTGGCGCAGCTCAGGGTCGACGCCCCCGGCGGCCGGGTCGCCCGTGTGCGCCTGACGGGCACCGGCGTGGTGATCATGCGCGGATCTTTCCATTTCCAGCGGCAGGTGATGCAGGCCGAGGGGTGAGTCAGCCTACCCCGCTTCTTCGAGCACCAGATCCCTGGTGTCCCGCGCGATCATCAGTTCCTCGTTGGTGGGCACGATCATGATCTTGACCCGCGAACTCATCTTGGAAATGATGGCCTCGTCGTGGCGGGTGGCGTTCTTGAAGGGATCCAGCACGGCGCCGATGGCTTCCAGCCCCCGGCAGGCCCATTCACGTACCAGCGAGGCGTGCTCGCCCACCCCGGCTGTGAAGATGATGGCGTCCACCCGGCCGAGGGCCACGGCGTAGGCGCCGATGTACTTGCGGATGTGGTAGGCGTAGACCTCCAGGGCCAGGCGGGCGCGGTCGTTGCCGTTGGCGTAGGCGCGCTCGACGTCGCGCAGGTCGCTGCTGATGCCGCTGATGCCCAGCATCCCGCTCTTCTTGTTGAGCATCTGCTCGACCTCCTCCAGCGTCATGTCCAGGCGCCGGGCCAGGTAGCCCACGATGGCCGGATCGATGTCGCCGCTGCGGGTGCCCATCATCAGGCCTTCCAGGGGCGTCAGGCCCATGCTGGTGTCGATGGATTTCCCGCCCAGCACCGCGGCCACCGAGGCGCCGTTGCCCAGGTGGCAGGTGACCAGGTTGAGGTCGTCGCAGTCGCGTTCGAGGATCTCGCCCGCGCGCAGGGTCACGTAGCGGTGGCTGGTGCCGTGGAAGCCGTAACGGCGGATCTTGTACTTCTCGTACAGCTCGTAGGGGATGGGGTAGATGTAGGCGCGGTCGGGCATGGTCTGGTGGAAGGCGGTGTCGAACACGCCGACCATGGGCACCTCGGGCATGACCTTCTGGGCCGCCTCGATACCGGTGATGTTGGCCGGGTTGTGCAGGGGGGCCAAGGGGATGCATTCCTTCAGGGCGTCGATGACGTCCTCGGTGATGACCACCGAGCCCGAGTACTTCTCCCCGGCGTGGACCACGCGGTGCCCCACCGCAGCCACCTCCTGCATGCTGCCCAGGACCCCGTGCTCGGGGTCGGTCAGGGCCGCCAGCACCAGCTCGATGGCCGCGGCGTGGTCGGGGATGGGCAGCTCCTTCCGGATCTCCTCGCCCTCGCGGGGAGCGTAGGTATGGACGCCGTCCTCCATGCCGATGCGCTCGACCAGACCCTTGGCCAGCAGGGTCTCGTGGGACATGTCCAGGAGCTGGTACTTGAGCGAGCTGCTGCCGCAGTTGATCACCAGCACGTTGTGGGCCGAGGACGTGGCCATGATTCCTCTCCGGTCAGGCTGTCTGCAGGGCCGTGATGGCCGCCACGTTCACGATATCATCGACGCTGCAGCCGCGCGACAGGTCGTTGACGCCCTTGGCCATGCCCTGCAGCACCGGCCCCACGGCCTCGGCGCCGGCCAGACGCTGCACCAGCTTGTAGCCGATGTTGCCGGCGTCCAGGTCGGGAAAGACCAGCACGTTGGCCTTGCCTGCCACGGGGCTGTCCGGGGCCTTGCTGGCGCCGACCTGGGGCACGATGGCCGCATCCAGCTGCAGGGGACCGTCCACCACCAGATCGGGAGCCTTCCTGCGCACCAGGTCGCCGGCCTCGCCGACCTTGTCCACGTCCGGCCCGGCGCCGCTGCCCTTGGTGGAGTAGCTGAGCATGGCCACCCGCGGCTCGAAGCCGCACAGTTGCCGCGCGGTGGCGGCGGTGGCCACTGCGATGTCCGCCAGCTGCTCGGCGGTGGGTTGGGGGTTGACGGCGCAGTCGCCGAACACGAGCTGCCCGTTCTCGCCGAAAGGCCAGTCCGGCTTGACCATGACGAAGCAGCTGGAGACCAGGCTCGAACCGGGGGCGGTGCCGATGATCTGGAACCCCGCACGCAGCACGTTGCCGGTGGCGTTGACGGCGCCGGCGACCATGCCGTCGGCCATGCCCTTGCTCACCAGCATGGCGCCGAAGAACAGGGGGTCGTCCATGGCGACGGCCGCCTCGGCCTCGGTCATGCCCTTGTGCTTGCGCAGCTCGTAGTAGGCGCGGATGAATTCGTTGCGGTAGGTCGAGCGGGCCGGGTCGATGATGCCGATGCCCTCGGGCGCGATGCCCAGTTCCTTCAACCTGCCGGTGATGGCGGCCTCGTCACCCAGCAGGAAGATCCTGGCGAAACCCTCGTCGCGGATGACGCCCGCGGCCTTGAGCATCCGCTCGTCTCCGGATTCGGGCAGAATGATGGTCCGGTTCAACTCGGCGGCCTTCTGCCGCAAGCCCTGCACGAAGTCCATGTTGTGGCTCCCTTGCAATGAAACAACCAAGCGGAGGACCGGTGAAAAGTGGGGCGCTCCCGGCAGCCTGTCAACGCGCAAACAGGAGATTGTGGGCTTTCATCCATGAATCGATCGGGGGGAACCAGGGCGGGCCGCCCATGGCTTCAGACAAGGGTCCTGTCTCCGGGTCGTCAGCCTTGCTCGAGATCCTTGAGCTGCCCCAGCTTCAGCTCCCCCGATTCCCGCATGGTGACCAGCAGGTCGGCCAGGGTGTAACCCTGCCAGAATTCCTGCATCCGTTTGCTGAGCAGGGTCCAGATGGAGCGGGTCAGGCAGTCGTCGGAGCGGTCGCAGACCTGGGGATCTTCCACGCAGTCCACGAGGCTGGTGTGGCTGTCCAGGGCCATGATGATTTCCCATAGGTTGATTTCCCGGGGATCGCGGGCCAGGGTGTATCCGCCACGGACGCCCTTGCGGCTGTGGATCAACTCGGCCTTGCGCAGGGTGCCGACCACCTGTTCCAGGTACTTGCCGCTGATCTCCTGGCTCTCGCTGATGGTGCTGATGGGCACCGGATCGCCGCCGTAGCAGTCGGCGATCTGCAGGATGGCGCGCAGGCCGTAACGGACCTTGGTGTTGACTTTCATGGGACCCTGCTCCTGGGGTTTCACCGGTGACGGATCTCGTTATTTCCACAAATCTACACTGTTTTCCGATCCAGGCAAAGCCATTGTTGCGGCCAATCGCCGCCCGTCGCTGGACACCCGGCGTTCCCGTGCTTATCCTGCGGTGAATCCTTATCCGGTTGCCGAGAGGTGGAATCATGGATTCGAGTACACGCCGAGAATTTATCCGGTCCCTGTCCCTGGCCGATATCCACCGTCATTTCGACGGTTCCATCCGCCCTGGGACCCTCTGGGAACTGTCCGAGAAGTATTACCGGGCGGTCCCCGGCCTGGATTTCGAGCAGTTCCGCCATTACCTGCAGTGGGACGACAGCCGGGACAGCACCCTGCTGGACTACCTGGACAAGTTCCATGTGCCCCTGCAGTACACCCAGTTCTACGACAACATCCGCCGCATCAGCTACGAGCTGGCCGAGGATGCCTACCGGGACGGAGTGCGCCTGCTGGAACTGCGCATGAATCCCCTGATCCATCGCCGGGCGGGCCTGACCACCCGCCAGGTGATCGCAGCCACCCGCAAGGGGCTGGGCGCCTTCACCGCCGAGCATCCGGATTTCCAGTCGGGGATCATCGTCATCGCCATGCGCAACCACGGGGGCAACATGGCCCGCCTGCTGCTGCGCGAGGTCATCGGCGAGAAGGAGGAGTTCCACGACGGCATCGGCGTCATAGGCTTCGACATCGCCGGGCACGAGGCCCCGTTTCCCCCGGTGTTGTTCACCGAGGCCTACGCCCTGGCCGACAGCATGGGCCTGAAGAAGACCGCCCACGCGGGCGAGAGCGAGGGGCCCGAACGCATCTGGGAGGCCCTGGACAACCTGGGGCCCCAGCGCATCGGCCACGGGACCAGCGCCGGCCGGGATCCCGAGCTCATCAAGCGGCTGGCGGCCGACGGGGTGTACGTGGAGGTCTGCCTCTCGTCCAACCTCCAGACCGGGGCCGTGGGCAGCCTGAAGGACCACCCCCTGCCGCGTTTCCTGGACGCGGGGGTCAAGGTGGCCCTGTGCACGGACAACCCCACCGTCAGCAGCACCAGCCTGTCCCGTGAGTACGAGCTGGCCATGGAGGCCTTCGGCTTCAGCGAGGACGACGTTCGCCGCCTGGCGAGGATGTCCTGCCAGGGCACGTTCCTGGCGGCCGGCTGCCGGGGCGGCGGCGAGGGTTGACTTCCTGTAGGTTCTTGCCACCTGCGTCGGCCGCGTATAGTTTCCCGGTGGATCGATTTCAGGTTCCGGTTTCCCAGCGAGGTGGATCATGAAGAGGAAGATCAAGCGGATCGCCATCCTGACCGGCGGCGGCGACGTCCCCGGCCTGAACTCGGCCATGAAGCAGGTGGTCTGGCGCTGCAAGCGCGAGGACATCGAGGTGCTGGGTTTCCGCCGCGGTTGGAAGGGGTTGAGCAACTACCGGCCCGAGCTGGGCATGGAGGGCAACGCCGAGTGGGTCACCATGCTCGACTGGGAACATGTGCGGACCATCGACCGCTCCGGCGGCACCTTCCTGCACACCTCGCGCACCAACCCCGCCAAGGTGCGGGAAGAGGACATGCCCGAGCATCTCAGGAAAGAGGGTCTGACCTACCCGGTGGACATCACCGACACCATCGTGGCCAACCTCGAATCCCTGGAGATCGACGCCCTGATTCCCATCGGCGGCGACGATACCCTCAGCTACGCCGCGCGCCTGAACCAGGCCGGTTACCCCCAGGTGGCCATTCCCAAGACCATGGACAACGACGTCTACGGCACCGACTACTGCATCGGCTTCGGGACGGCCATCACGCGCAGCGTCCAGGCCATCAACGACCTGCGCACCCCCGTGGGCAGCCACGAGCGCATCGGGGTGATCGAGCTCTTCGGTCGCAACAGCGGCGAGACCTCCCTGATCGCCAGCTACCTGGCCAACGTGGACCGCGCCGTGATCTCGGAAGTGCCCTTCGACATCGAGCGCCTGGCGAAGATGGTGGTCAAGGACAAGGCGGCCAACCCCAGCCACTACGCCATCATCACCATCAGCGAGGGCGCCGTCACCGTCGGCGGCGAAATCTTCGAGACGGGCGAGACCGACGCCTACGGCCACAAGAAACTGGGCGGCATCGGGTTGTGGACGGCCGAGAAGATCAAGGAGATCACAGGTCTGGGCGTGACCTACCAGCAGCTGGGGTATATGATGCGTTGCGGCGCGCCGGACGCCCTGGACCGCATGGTGGCCATGAACTTCGGCAACCTGGCCATGGACATGCTCCTGGACGGGGCCAGCGGCCTGATGACCGCCCTGCAGGACGGCAAGTACACCACCGTGGGGCTGAACTCGGTCATCGAGGGGGTCAAGCGCGTGGAAGTGGACCGCTTCTACGACGAGAAGGAATACAAACCCGTGATCCACCGGGTCCAGAACCTGCCCATGTTCCTCAGATAAGCCGGAGGCCCATGCGCTCGCGCGGAACCATATCCCTGTTGCCGGCCGTCCTGTTGCTCGTGGCCGCGGGTCTGGCCCTGCGCGGCTACATCACCGACGACACCTTCATCCACCTGCGTTACGCCGAGAACCTGCTGCATCACGGCGAGTTCTCCTTCAACCTGGGCGAACATTCCTACGGGGCGACCAGCCCCCTGTGGATCTTCGGCCTGGCCCTGCTGCTGGCGGTCGGCGTGCCGCCCTTGAGCGCGCCGCTGGTGCTGGGGGCGCTGTCGGCCCTGCTGACGGTGGTCCTGGCCTGGAGGATGCTGCGGCGGCTGGATCTGCCGCCGCTCTGGCGGGCCGCGGTGCTGCTGCTGATCACAGGGGACGTGTGGTTCCTGCGCTGGAGTTTCTCGGGTATGGAAACGCCCCTGGCGGCGGCGCTGTTGCTGATCCTGCTACTTCCTGCGGTGGGCGGGGGCGGGCTCCCGTCCGGTGCGCGCTCCCGTCATATGGCCTGGGGAGCGGCCGCGGGTCTGGCGGGGCTGGTGCGGCCCGAGTTCATGCTGATCGTGCCGCTGGCCTGGCCACCGTTGGCGTGGGCGGGGCGGACCGGCGCCGGGGGCGGCCGCAGATTCTCCTGGTTGCCGGATGCGGTGTTCGCCGCCGCCGGTTGGTTGCTGGTCCTCGGCCCCTGGCTGGGTTTCGCGTGGTGGTCGTTCGGACGCCTGACCCCGGGGACGGCCGCGGCCAAGAGCGCGGCGGTGACCCTGGCCCCGGCGGTGGTGCTGCCGTACGTGAAGCAGGCCGTGGCCGTGCTGACGGTCTCCCAGCGCTTGGTGTGGGCCGGGTTGCTGGCCGTGGCGGTCTGGGTCTGGCGGGGACGCCGTGGACCCCGGGCGCAGGAAGAGGTCCGGTGCGGATTCAGCCGCGGGGAAATCGCCCTGATCGGTGCTGTGCTGACCTGGTCGGTGGTGCTCATGGGCGGCTACGCCGTCAAGCAGGTCTGGATCATCTCCCGCTACATCTGTCCCCTGGCGCCGGGCCTGCTGCTCGTGGCGGCCGTGGTGGCCCGCAGGACCCTGTGCGGCCTGTCCGCCCCGACCCGAAGGAGGGCTTCCTGGCTGCTGGGGGTCGTCGTGGCGGCGGCGCTGCTGATCAACGGCTGGGTGTTCGTGCGGCAGGTCGTGCCGCACGCCAGACGGTTCCCGGCCGGGATCCGGGAGTGCTACGTCTGCATGGGGCAGTGGCTGCACGACAACACGCCCGAGGACGCCGTGGTGGCCGCCCTGGACATCGGGGCCGTGGGCTACGTGAGCGGGCGCCGGGTGCTGGACCTCATGGGACTGGTCAGTCCCGAAGTGCTGGCCGTGGGGCAGCGGCTGGGTTTCCAGGAGATGGTGAAGGACGGGGCCTGGCTGGAGATCCCCGCCCGTCCCGGCGGCGGGCCGCCCGACTACTTCATCGACCGATGCGAGGGCGCTCCGCGCTGGGCGGGTCGGACGGTGCGCGGGGTGAGCTTCGAACTGCTGCGGACCTGCGAGATCCACGGCGTGGGCCTGCGCGAACCGCAGACCTGGACCGTGGCCCTCTACCGCCTGTTTGGACCGGCCACGCGCACCAGCCCTTCGGCGGGGGGATAGCTCTCGGCGGGCAGGCGCTTGATGACCAGCACCGTGGCGTCGTCCTGCAGGGGCTTCTGTTCCCCGAATTCCATCACCTTGGCCATGATGGCGCAGGCGATATCCTCGGCCGATTTTTCCAGCATGCCCTCCACCAGGTCGATGAGGCCCTCGCGGCCGAACTCCCGCCTGCCGTCCTCGTCGGCGGGCCCCTCGCTGCTCTCGCGCTCGGTCACCCCGTCGGTGAAGATCACCATAACCTCGCCCGGCCGCAGGTTCACGTAGTTGCGCCGGTACACGGCGTCGGGCAGGGGCCCCAGCACGGGGCCGCCGGTCTTGAGCTCGAAGACGTCGCCGCCGGGGGTCAGGACCAGGGGCGGGCAGTGGCCGCCGTTGACGTAGGTGAAGTTGCCCGTGTCCTCCAGCTCGCCGTAGAACATGGAGATGAAGCGGCTGGTCAGACCGCTGCTGTGGATCACGCGGTTCATGCGGCGCACCGCGGCGGTGATCTTCTCGTTCTCGGTCTGGCCCACGCGCATGCCGATGACTACGTCGCGCGCCTGCAACGCCGCAGGCAATCCGTGCCCGCTGGCGTCGGCGACCATGATCCCCAGCACGCCCTCCTCGACCTTCTGGATGTCGTACACGTCGCCGCCGACCTCCTCGGCGGCCTGGGTGACGGCAACGATCTCGAAGCCCTCCAGGGCGGGGATACGCGCCGGCAGCAGCGAGGCCTGGATGGCCGCGGCCTGCTTCATCTGGGAGGCCAGGGCCTGCTCGCGCAGCTTCATGCCGACGGCGGCGCGCAGGGTTTCCAGCAGCACCAGCAGGTCGTCCTCGCTGCCGTGGTGGCGGATGCCCAGGCTGAGGATGTAGGCCGGGTCGCGGCCCACGAGGATGGCCGCCGAGTCCACGTCCGAGAACTGGGCCTCCAGTTCGGCGTCGAAGCCGGGGGTCTGGGGGGAGATCACGTACAACCTGTGCCGCTCGATCTCGCGTACGACCTTGTAATCCTTGCTGACGGTCTTGCCGGTGATGCCCGGGCCGTGGCCGCTGACCGAGACGATCAGCTCGTAGTCGTTTTCGCGCTCGCGGTAAAGCCGCCCGCTGACGATGCCCAGAGCCACCATGTCGTCGCTCTCGACCAGCAGGTGCACGATGTCCTCGAGCATCTTCTCGTTGCCCTCGGAGGCGTCGATCTCCGCCAGCAGCATCTCCACGTTGCGGAACAGTTTCTTGCCCACGAACGGTTTCCTTCCGGTGGGGCGCACGGATCATGGGTTTCGCGCCAGAAGATAGCACACCATGCCTTGAATGGCCCACAGGAAGAGAGGGGGGCGTTAAGCACGTGCGGTGATTGAGTCGGGGGGCCGGAAAACTTCCAAAACTGGTCGGGCCGGTGGACGCGTCGCCCATCCTCCGTTATCGTTCAGTATTCCGGTCCGGCGGCTCCGACCGCCGCCCTGCACTTCAGCGAAAGGATCTCCCGTGAACGACGCCGCCAGGATCGATGCGGTCATGCAGCAGTACCAGGCCATGCGCAACGAGGTGGGCAAGGTCATCGTGGGCCAGCAGGACGTGGTGGAGGAGATGCTCATCGCCCTGTTCGCCGGCGGCCATGTACTGTTGGAGGGGGTGCCCGGCCTGGCCAAGACCCTCCTGATCAGCAGCCTGGCGCGGGTCATGGAGCTGAGCTTCAACCGCATCCAGTTCACGCCCGATCTGATGCCCAGCGACATCACCGGCTCGGAGATCCTCGAGGAGGACCACGGCACGGGCAAGCGCAGCTTCAAGTTCCTGCGCGGGCCGGTGTTCGCCAACGTGATCCTGGCCGACGAGATCAACCGCACCCCGCCCAAGACCCAGGCCGCCCTGCTGCAGGCCATGCAGGAGCGCGAGGTCACCGCCGGAGGGACGACCCACCGCCTGGACGAGCCCTTCTTCGTGCTGGCCACCCAGAACCCCATCGAGCAGGAGGGTACCTACCCCCTGCCAGAGGCCCAACTCGACCGCTTCATGTTCAACGTCCTGATCGGGTATCCGTCCTACGAGGACGAGGTGACCATCGTCGAGAGCACGACCGGCGAGCTCGCCGCCGACCTGCAGAAGGTCCTGACGGCCGAGGAGGTGCTGGCCAACCGCGAGATCGTCCGCCGGGTGCCGGTGGCCCGCAACGTGACCGAGCTGGCCGTCAAGCTGGTGCGCGCCACCAGATTGGACGGACCCGAGACCGCCGCCGCGGCCGAAGAGTACCTGGCCTGGGGCGCCGGTCCGCGCGCCGCCCAGTACCTGATCCGCGGCGCCAAGACCCGCGCCCTGCTCCAGGGCCGGCCGACGCCCGATCTGGACGACATCAAACGCCTGGCCCACCCGGTGCTGCGCCACCGTCTGGTGTCCAACTTCCACGCCGAGGCCGAGAACATCAGCAAGGACCGGATCATCGACCAGATCCTGGACGAGGTCGCCCCGTGACCGACGCGCTCCTGAGCCCCGAGACCATCGGCAGCCTGGGCCGTTTGGACCTCATCGCGCGCCTGGTGGTCGAAGGCTTCCTCATGGGCCTGCACCGCAGCCCGTATCACGGGTTCAGCGCCGAGTTCGCCGAGTACCGCCAGTACATTCCCGGCGAGCCCATCAACCATATCGACTGGCGGCTATATGCCAAGACCGACCGCCACTACCTGAAGGTCTTCACCGAGGAGACCAACCTGCGGGCCACCATCCTCGTGGACTGCTCGGCCAGCATGTCCTACCGCAGCGATCCGAAGCTGCCCACCAAGCGGACCTACGCCGCCTGGCTGGCGGCGGCGCTGTCGTACCTGCTGCTGCGCCAGAACGACGCCGTGGGCCTGGTGACCTTCGACGAGGCGCCCCTGCAGCGCGTGCCGGCCCGCTCGATCAGGCGCCAGCTCTTCCAGGTGCTGAAGGTGCTGGACGATCTGCCCGACGGCCACGGGACCCGGGTGGGGGCGGTGCTGCACCAGGTGGCCGAGCGCATCCCCCGCCGCGGCCTGGTGATCCTGCTGAGCGACCTGATGGACGACGCGGAGGCCATCATCGACGGCCTGAAGCATTTCCGCCACCGCGGCCACGAGGTGCTGGCCTTCCAGATCCTCGATCCCCGGGAGATCGACCTGGATTTCCGGGGCGAGGTGGAGTTCGAGGCTCTCGAGGAGCCGGGACGCCGGGTGCGCCTGGAACCCGCCCACCTGGGCGAGGCCTACCGGCGGGACTTCGGGTCCTGGCGCGATCGTCTGCGCCGTGACAGCCGCCGGCAGCTCGTGGACCTGGTGGAGATGACGACCTCGACCCCGTTCGCCCAGGGGCTGGCCGCCTACCTCCAGAAACGCAGGCGGATGTCCTGATGCCCCTGAGCTTCGCCAACCCCGCCCTGCTGTTCGGCGCCCTGGCGGCGGCGCTGCCGGTGATCATCCACTTCCTGAGCCGGCGCAAGGTGCGCCGCGAGAAGTTCAGCGACCTGCGCTTCCTCAGCGAGGTCCAGGCCCGGCAGACGCGGCGGCTGACCATGCGCCGCTGGTTGCTGCTGCTGTTGCGGGTGCTGGCCATCCTGCTGCTCGTTTTGGCCGTGGCCGGGCCGCGCTGGGGCGGACTGGGCGGCGGTCTGGCGGGCCACAGCGTCCTGATGGTCATCGACACCAGCGCCAGCATGGGCACCCATGAGCAGCAGGGCACGCGTCTGGCCCGGGCCGTCGAGGATTGCCGCGGCATGATCGCCATGCTGCCCGGCCGCACCTCGGTTCAGATCCTGACCGCCGGCGCCCAGGTCACGCCCCTGCTGGGAGACTGGCTGCCCGCCGGCGCCGTGCCGCTCGATGTCCTGCGCGGCGTGAGCGCGGACGGAGGCGGATTCGATTTCGAGGCCGTGCTGGAGGAAGCGGTGCGCCAGGTGCGCAGCGCCCCGGGCACGGCGGTGGACCTGGTCCTGTTCAGCGATCTGCAGAAGGTGCGTCGCAAACCAGATCTGCAGACCGTGGCCGCGCGGCTGCAGGCCGAGTTGCCTGTGCGCCTCCTTGTGCGGCGGATCGGCCATGCCGTGCCCCAGGGCGGGGTCCTGAAGGTGGAGCTTCCCGCGCGGGCCCTGCGCCCGGGGGAGAACATCGCCTTGCGGGCGCGCGTGATCCCCGATGCCCCGGACCAGCCGTTCACCCTGGAGATCGACGGCGTGGAGGTGGGCGAGGCGGTGTCCGCCGGGCCGGTCTCCGGCATCCATGCCCTGGATTTCTCCCTCACGGTTCCCGGGCCCGGCCTGCACAGGGGCCTGGTGCGCAAGCCCCGCGACCGCCTGCCCGCCGATGATGTCCGGTACTTCATCCTGCGGGTTCCCGAGAAGCTGAAGGTGGTCCTGGTCCACGGCGCCGATCACCCCGGCGATGGCCCCGCCGGCCGGGGCGGCTGGCGTTTCCTGCAGCAGGCCCTGGATCCAGGAGGCAGGGGGGCCCCGTTCGAGGTGCAGCCGGTGACCTGCGACAAGCTGGTCACCGGGGACCTGGACCGGGCGGGGGTGCTGGTCCTGGTGGATCCCGATCCTCTGGGGCGTACGGCGTTGGCGGGTCTTACGGCCTGGGTCCGCGGAGGAGGAGGCGTGCTGGTGATGGCGGGTGACCCGACCCTGGCGGATTACCTGCAGCAGACCCTCCTGCCGGCCCTGGGCTTTCCCGGTCAGAAGGTACGTTTCCGCTCGCGGGACACGGGGCTGGCCATGCGCCTGGTCAGCCGCCGCGACCCCCTGCTGGCGGGGTTCGGCAAGGAGGCCCTGGGCACCCTCGAGGATGTGCACTGGCAACGGTGGTACGCTCTCCAGGAGCAGGGATCCCGGGTCCTGCTTTCCCTGTCGGGGGGAGACCCCCTGGTGTTTTCCCGGGTTCTGGAGGCGGGCCGGGTCATGATCATGGCCGGGGACCTGCGGCCCGAGGCGGGCGATCTGGCGGTCAGCGCCATGGCCCTGCCCCTGCTGCAGCGCATGGTTTCCTGGCTGGGGGCACAGACGGCGCGGTCTGCGGGCGACAACATCACCGTGGGGCAGCCGGTGGTGCTGACACCGCCCGCGGGATGGGTGCCCGGTTCCGATCTGTCCGGGCTCATGGTGATGTTGCCGGGCGGGGCCAAGCCGCAGCCGACCGTGCTGGAATGGAACGGCACCAGGCCGACCTTGCGGGGCGGCATCCCCACCCGGCCGGGATTCGCGGTCTTCACCGCCGACGGGGATACCCTGGGCCAGGTGGCGGTGGCCATTCCCGGATCCGAGTCGGGCGTGGCCCTGGAGGATCCCGCTGCCTGGCAGAGCCGCCTGGGCGTAGCCGGTTTGACGGTGGCCGGAGATCTCTCGGATGCGGCTCCCGCGCAGCTGGGTTCCCTCCTGCGCGGCCGCGACCTGGCGCCGTGGCTGTTCCTGCTGGCGGCGGCCGTGTTGATGCTGGAACTCTACCTCGGGCGCGGGGCGACCTCTTCGGTCGCGGGTTCGGGTTGATAACTGCGGGTTTTCATCTACTTTTCAGTCTGAAAGGAGCCCGCCCATGTGGAACTACACGGATAAAGTCTTCGACCACTTCATGAACCCCCGCAACGTCGGCGAGATAGAAGATCCCGACGGCGTGGGCGAAGTGGGCTCCATGGCTTGCGGCGACGCCCTGCGCCTGTTCTTCAAGCTCGGCGAGGACGGTCGGATCGTGGACGCCAGGTTCCAGACCTTCGGCTGCGGCAGCGCCATCGCCAGCAGCAGCGTGCTGACCGAGATGATCAAGGGCAAGACCCTCGAGGAGGCCGCCCGCATCACCAACGAGGACATCGCCGCCGAGCTGGGCGGTCTGCCGCGGGAGAAGATGCACTGCTCGGTCATGGGGCGCGAGGCCCTCGAGGCGGCCATGATCGACCACTACAAGCGCCTTGGCAAGGGCGTGCCCTGTGATCTGCTGCACCGCGAGACCATCCTCTGCAACTGCTTCCAGGTCAGCAAGGACACCGTCCGGCAGGCCATCTTCGATCACCGCCTCAAGGAGATCGAGGACGTGACCAACTACACCAAGGCCGGCGGCGGCTGCACGGAATGCCACCACGACATCGCCGACCTGATCCGCGATTGCTGGGACCGGATCGAGCGCGGGGAGGCGCCCCCGCCCAAGGGCCTGGTGGAGCTGACCGAGTTTGCGCCGCCGGCCGGTACCGCAACCGAACCGGCTGACGATCCCCGCGTCGAGCGCATCAAGGAGGTCCTGGCCGAGGATATCGCGCCGGCTCTGCGCAACGACGGGGGCGACATCGAGTTCGTGCGGATCCAGGATAACAAGGTCTTCGTCCGGTTGACCGGCGCCTGCGCCGCCTGCCGGGCTTCCGACGCCACCATCGAGGGTTATGTCCAGGCCCAGCTGCGCGAGTTCGTCGACGAGCAGCTGGAAGTGATCGAGGTGAACAGCTGATGAACGCCCAGGGCAACAAGTTCAG
>Ga0164318_10001284_pt1 | contig 22046 bp, 24 predicted proteins | sample GuaBasSedimGuay9_FD_113734 | JGI IMG/M metagenome (GOLD analysis project Ga0164318, IMG submission 113734) | Subseafloor sediment microbial communities from Guaymas Basin, Gulf of California, Mexico - Guay9, Core 4571-4, 0-3 cm | ecosystem: Environmental > Aquatic > Marine > Hydrothermal vents... | reverse complement strand
ATTACGTCTGCGATATCGTATTGATGGGGTGCTTTATGAGATTCCTCCTCCTTCAAAATCTCTACATCTCCCTATCGTTTCACGAATAAAGATTATTTCACGTATGGATATTGCTGAAAAAAGGCTCCCTCAAGATGGAAGTTTTATGGTTAAAGTAAAAGACAGATTAGTCGATTTAAGGGTTTCCACTGCTCCCACAATCTATGGAGAGAAGGTGGTAATCAGAATTTTGGATAAATCAAGGGTTCCTTTAGATTTATCTAAATTAGGATTTTTCCCTCAAGAGTTGGAAAGGATAAGAAAAGGGATTGCTGCCTCTTATGGCCTAATTTTTCTTACCGGACCTACAGGAAGCGGAAAAACCACAACTTTATATGCTGTTTTAAACGAGCTTAATTCTCCTGCGAAAAATATTCTTACTGTAGAGGATCCGGTAGAGTATAGATTGGAAGGGGTAAATCAAATTCAGATAAAACCAGAAATTGGCCTTACCTTTGCCAATGTATTGAGAAGTTTTCTAAGACAAGATCCAGATATAATCTTGGTGGGAGAGGTAAGGGATTTAGAGACTGCCGAGATTTGTGTGCGTGCTTCTTTAACTGGACACCTGGTTCTGTCTACTCTTCATACTAATGATGCTATAGGAGCAATTACACGGTTGATGGATATAGGGATTCCTCATTATTTGGTGGCTTCTTCTTTGAGGCTGGTAGTAGCACAACGTTTGGTAAGAAAACTATGTTCTTTGTGCAGGCAACCTTATGAGATAAAAAAGGGAGAGTTTCCCCCTTTTGTGAAATTGTCTACTTCGGTGGTTTATAAACCTAAAGGTTGTCAGGAGTGTAGATATATTGGATTTAAAGGAAGGACCTTAATCAGTGAGATTATTCTTGTTGATGAGGAAATACGGGAGGCTATCCATAAAAAACTTACTTCTCAAGAAATTTTGCAATTAGTGAAAAAGAAGGGTGTAGATTTACTTTTAGAAAGTGGGCTTAAAAGGGTAGAGGAAGGAGTAACTTCTATTGAGGAGGTTTTATCCGTAACTACATTTTAAGAAAATGCCTCAATTTTATTATATAGTAAAAAATAAAGAAGGAAAGACAATAAAGGGAGTTGAAGAAGCTGCCTCAAGAATGGAGGTAATTCAGAGACTAAAGGCAAAAGATTTTTTTATTATTTCTGTAAAGGAACTTGCCGCAAAGAAGAGAAAGACCTTTCTTTTTTTAGGGAAAAAACGGTGGGGCCTAAAATATGTAGATTTGGTATTCTTTGCTCGTAACCTTTCTATTGCTCTTTCTGCAGGCCTTCCTCTGGTAAGAAGCTTGGAGGTTCTTGCTCATCAGGCAGAGAGTGCCAAGTTAAGTGGAATTTTGGAAAAACTTGCCGGGCGGATAAAAAGAGGCCTTTCTTTGCATGAAGCAATTGCTGAGTTTCCTCAAGTATTTTCTCCTCTCTGGTGTGGGATGGTTGAGACAGGAGAGACAAGCGGTAATCTTATCTTTGCCTTGGAGAAATTAGCTGATTATTTAGAGTTGAGATTAGATTTTGAGAGAAAGATTAAAAGTTTTCTTATTTATCCTACTATTCTTCTTATTGTAGCTTTTGTTGTTGTGACGGTATTTTTTAAAATGATTCTTCCCCGTTTTGCTTCTTTATTTGAACAATTTGGGATTACTTTGCCTTTGCCTACGCGTATTCTTTTCGGGATGAGTAATTTTTTTAATCGTTATTTTGGAATAGTTATTCTTGCTCTTTTAGGGATGGGTGTGTTTCTTATGTGGGGCAGAAAAAAGAGATGGATGAAGGTATTTTGGGATAGAATTAGCATAAACTTACCTTTATTTAAGAAAATAATCCACTTACTTTATTTAGAAAGATTTACTTCTTTAATGCATATTCTTTTAGAAAGTGGAGTTCCTATTGTATATACCCTGGAGATAGTGAGTAGGAGTATTGGTAATGTGATTTTTCAAAATGATATCTCTTCTGTTAAGGAAGAAGTAAAGAGAGGAAAGACGCTTTCCTCTGAGTTAGCAAGGTTTTCTGTTTTTCCTATTTTGGTTTCTGAGATTATTCATATTGGAGAAGAAGCAGGGAATTTGCATCAGATGTTTGAACAGCTCTCTCAGCATTACAGAAAGGAATTGTCTACCCAGATAGAGAGGTTAGTTTATATTCTTGAACCTTTGATGATTGTAGTTATGGCAGCGATTGTAGGAGGGATTGTTATATCTTTGTTTTTACCTTTATTTAAACTTTCTACATTGGGGACATAGTAAAGTTGACGCAGATAGAGATTATGTTAAAATATTAGAAAAATTAACCAAAGTAAAAAGGAGGTGGAGAGATGAGGAAAGGGTTTACTTTATTAGAACTTTTAACTGTTGTTATCATTATTGCTATTCTGGCAGCAATTGCTATTCCTCAGTTTTTTAGGGCTGCGGAACGTGCAAGGGCATCAGAAGGAGTACATCTTTTAGGCATAATAAGAAGTGCTCAATTAAGGTATTATGCCGAACATGGGGTTTTTACCAATACTCTGGACGATTTAGACGTGGATATTCCTTCAAGAAAGTATTTTAGCACAATTACTTTAAATACTCCTACTTATGGAGATGGAACAGAGGGGAGTTTAGTGGATATTACAAGAAATAACGTTCAGTGTGGAAGTTATTGTAGCTATGTTTTAAGTATAAGTGATGACAGCGGAAATGTTATGTGTACGCCTGGCGGTGCAGCTAATCAGCAGTGTCCTCCTGGATTTGCCAATTCTTTTTAAGATGTTAAAAATTAAAAAAATTTTCACCCTTATGGAGCTAATTGCCGTGGTAATAATTATAGGGATATTGGCAGTAATAGCTTTACCTACCTACCGAAAAGCGGTTTTAAAGGTAAGAGACAGAGAAGCTCAGGCGATGTTAAAGTTGATTAAAGAAGCAGAAAGATTATATCAACTGGATTATGAGACTTATACGAATTGTACAGATACAGCAAATTGTAATGCTTTATTAGACTTAGACATTTCTTCACAGTACTGGAATTTTAGCGTGTCCGGGGCTAATTCTACTCAGTTCTGTGCACGTGCTCATACATTGAATTCTGCCCAGACTCAATGTGATGATTGGTATATTTCAGAGTCAATGGACGAACCCTCAACTGCTGGTTGCGCACATTAAATTTTCCTAAATGAAAATTAATTTCTAAAAATGGGCCTGTAGCTTAAGGGGAGAGCGCCTGCTTCGCAGGCAGGAAGATGGGAGTTCAAGTCTCCCCAGGTCCACTTCCTTCCTGTTGAGTTTTTCTAAATATCTGTTAAAATTAAAAGCCGGGATAGCTCAATGGTAGAGCAGGCGATTCGTAATCGCCCGATGAGAGTTCAATTCTCTCTCCCGGCTTTTTTAAAATGATTATCCCCTATATTCATCTTCTTAAAAAAAGAAATTTTTTTCTTTTATGGATTAGTCAGATTATTTCTCAGTTTGGAGATCGTCTCACTCAAATGGCTTTGATTGGTCTTGTTTATGAGATTATGCCCGCTTCCTCATTTAGTTTAGCAAAGGTGATGAGTATTCCTTTAATTGCTGTATTCTTAATTTCTCCTGTGGCGGGTGTTTATATTGACCGTTGGGATAAGCAAAAAACGATGTATATTAGTGATTTTTTAAGGGGTATCTTTATTCTTTTAATTCCTATTTTAATGGCTAAATTTAAATTGATGATTGTGCTTTATTTTCTTATATTTCTCTCTTTTTGTGTAGGAAGATTTTTTATTCCTGCAAAGATGGCAATTATCCCTTCTTTAGTAGGGAAAAATGAGATAATTTTGGCCAATTCTTTAATATCCACAACGGCAATGATAGCTGCAATTTTAGGGTTTGGGGTGGGAGGGGTGATTGTAGAGAAATTGGGGGCAAAGATGGCTTTTTTTATTGATTCTTTAACATTTTTTCTTTCTTCTCTTCTAATTTTTTCAATGCGGCTGGCAAGGAAGGGAAGATTTAATCCTTATGATTTTATAGATTTAGGAAAATATGCAATTAAAAAAGTGAAGGAATCAGTAATTGTAGAGATGAAGGAAGGGATTAAATATTTATTTTCCACAGAAGGGACTTTTTTTGCGGCAAAAATTTTATTTTCCCTCTTTTCCATTTTAGGTTCTCTTTATATTGTATTTATCGTTTTTATCCAAAAGACATTTTCCTCAAAAACCTTAGATTTAGGGTATTTAGCCGTAGCTGGTGGGGTAGGTTTATTTTTAGGTTCTCTTATTTACGGAAGAGTAGCAAAAGCCTTCTCTTTAAAAAGAACAATAAATATTTCCTTAATGTTTTCCAGTATTTATTTAATGTTTTTTGTCGCTCTCTTAAAACTTTATCCTTTTAGATTTTTTGCTATTTTTTCTTCTCTTCTTTTAGGTCTTTTAAGCTCTCCTATTATTATTGCGGTTAATTCTCTTATTCATCAAGAAAGTAAAGATTCATTTTGGGGAAGGGTATTCAGTTCTCTGGAGGTGGTGGTTCACTTTGCATTTTTACTTTTTATGTTTATATCTTCTTACCTGGCGGAGAAGTTTGGCCCCTTTACAGTTATAGTAAGTGTAGGTATAATAGTGTTTCTTTTTTCTCTATTTAATTTTTTTAAGAGATGATTAAGGTTGAAGAAAGAAAAAATCCTCAGCATAATTTAAAAACAGAAAAGTTTCTCTCCCCAAAAAAATTATATCTGTCTTTAAGACAACATATTGGAGCACCTTCAAAAGAAATTGTAAAAATAAAAGAAAAGGTAGAGGAGGCTCAAATTTTAGCTGAACCTCAAGCCAGAGTTTCTTCCTATCTTTCTTCTCCTAAAAAAGGAGAGGTGGTAAATATCGATTATTTTAATCATCCCATTTTAGGAAGAGATAAGATGATAGTGATTAGGTGTGATTCTGAAGAGAAAAAATATTCAGAGAGAAAAGACATCGCTATGATTCCTAAAGATGAATTGCTCAGAGTGATTAAAGAAGCCGGAGTTGTAGGAATGGGAGGAGCCGGATTCCCCACCTATATAAAATTACAGCCTCCTCAAAAAGTTGATACCTTAATAATTAATGGATGTGAATGTGAGCCTTATTTGGCAGGTGATTATCGGCTAATGATAGAAAATATGGAGGGTATTTTTAAAGGGATAGAGATAATTACAAAGATAATAGAGCCAGAAAGAATATTTTTCTGTGTGGAGGATAACAAACCTGAGGCAATAAAAAAGATAAATTCTATATTAGCTTTAAAGAAATATAATCTTGCCTCAACTCAACTTGTTGTTTTAAAATCTGCATATCCTCAGGGAGGCGAGAAACAACTTATTTATAAAGTTACAAAAAGAAAAGTACCTTCAGGGGGTTTGCCTCTTGATGTAGGGTGTTTAGTGCATAATGTGGCAACTTGTTTTTCTATTTATGAAGCGGTTTACTTTTCTAAACCTTTAATTGAGAGGATTGTCACTTTTGCAGGAGATGCTTTAGAGACTCCAAAGAATATCTGGCTAAAAATAGGGACATTAATTCCTGAGCTTTTTGAGAGAGGTATTTTAAAATTTAAAAAAGAACCCAAAAAAGTTATTTTTGGCGGTCCTATGATGGGAATAGCTTTAAAAAATTTAGATTATCCTATACTTAAGACAACAGGTGGAGTACTTTTTTTATCTGATGAGGTAGATTTTGAAGAGGAAAGCAGATGTCTTCATTGTGCAAGATGTGTAGATGTCTGCCCTATGGGGCTTGTGCCTTTAGAATTTGTTAAATATGTTAAAAATAAAGAGTATGCGCGTTTAAATGAGATATTTATAAAGGATTGTATTGAATGTGGAATGTGCAGTTTTGCCTGTCCGGCAAAAATACCCATTGTTCATTATATAAAAATAGGAAAATTATATGCAGTTGGTAGTAAGTAGTTCACCTCATTTAAGGTTAAAAGTCTCAACATCTTGGCTTATGCGCCAGGTGATAATTTCTTTAATTCCTGCTGCTGTTGCCTCTATCCTTCTTTTTAATTGGCGCGCTTGTTTTGTAATTTCTTTATCTGTTTTAAGCTGTGTAATCAGTGAGGAAATAATTTTGAGAATAAGGAAAAAACCTTCGGCGATAAAAGATGGGAGTGCTGCCTTAACCGGCCTGCTTCTCGCATTGACCTTGCCTCCCACAATTAAATGGTACGAGATTATTCTGGGAGGTTTTGTTGCTGTATTTTTTGGAAAACAGATTTTTGGAGGATTAGGGCAAAATATATTTAATCCTGCACTTGTGGGAAGAGCATTTCTGGCAGCAGCTTATCCTCATGATTTAACTACCTGGATAAAACCATTCCATTTTCAAGCTATAACCTGTGCTACTCCTTTAGCCTTAAGAAAATTTGACCATATTATTGTTCCCATTAAAGATTTATTTTTAGGAACTACAGGGGGGTGCTTGGGGGAGACATCTGCTTTATGTTTAATTCTGGGAGGGATTTATCTTTTGGTAAGAAAAGTGATTGATTGGCGAATTCCTTTAAGTATGATTTTAACTGTCTCTTTTATATCCTCAATTTTTTACTTTCTCAATCCTTTAAATGGTTCTGTATTATTTCATCTTTTCAGTGGTGGATTTTTGTTGGGAGCATTTTTTATGGCTACAGATCCGGTAACTACTCCGGTGACCAAAAAAGGTCGGTTTATATTTGGGATAAGCTGTGGTATACTAATTATGATTATTCGTTATTTCGGAGGACTTCCTGAGGGAGTAATGTATTCAATAATTTTTATGAATGCGTTTGTTCCTTTAATTAATCGGTTAACCCTTCCTAAACCTTTTGGTTATGCGAAAAAGTAAATTTTGGTCTGTTTTAGTTTTAACTTTAATCTCCTGTATATGTGGGTTTTTTCTTGCTTGGGTATTTTCTTTGGCTAAGGATAAGATTGAAGAAAATCAGAAAAAGAGTATAAAAAGAGCAGTCTACAATCTTTGCCCGGATTGTGAAAGAATAGAAGAAAAAACTATTCAAGGCAAGATAATTTATTGTCTCTATGATAAAAAAAATAATTTAATTGGTTATGGATTTTGCAGTGAGGGCCAAGGGTATCAAGAAAAGATAGAGGTATTTTTTGTTGTGGATAAAGATATAAAAAAATTAAAAGGGATAGAGATAATTGAGTCAAAGGAAACACCGGGTCTGGGAGCAAGAATAAATGAGGGTTTTTTTAAAAACCAGTTTAAAGAGTTAGATATTACATCTTCAATTAAATGCGTAAAACATAAAAAATCTGAAAAAAACCAGATTCAGGCGATAACTTCAGCAACTATTTCCTCAAAAGCAGTAGTAAGTATTGTAAATAAGGGAATTAAAAAATTAAAAACTCTTTTGGGAAAATGAAAAAAATAGGTATATTAAATCAAGGACTATGGAATAATCACCCTATTTTTCGTCAACTTTTAGGGATGTGTCCAACTTTGGCAGTAACTACTTCTGCTTTAAATGGGTTGGCGATGGGGTTGGCGGTAATTTTTGTATTGTTGTTTTCTTCCCTGGTGGTATCGTCAATCAGACGACTTATTCCTCAAAATGTGCGCATCGCTATTTATACGATAATTATTGCTACTTTTGTCACTATCGTAGATATATTTTTTCGTGCCTTCCTCCCCCCAATTAGCAAAGCCTTAGGCCCTTATATTCCTTTAATTATTGTCAATTGTATAATTCTGGGAAGATGTGAAGCATTTGCCTCACGAAATAGTGTAACCTCTGCTTTTTTTGATGCTTTAGGAATGAGTTTAGGGTTTTTATGGGGACTGTTTATTTTAGGCTCTATTAGAGAGATTTTAGGAAAAGGGACGATTTTAGGATTTAAGATTTTGCCTAGTTTTTATCCTCCTATGGTAATAATGATTCTTCCGGCAGGAGCTTTTTTAGTTTTAGGAGTATTGGCGGGGATAATGAATAGATTAGAAAGATGAAAGATTTAATTGTTATATTTATCTCTACAGTTTTAATTAATAATTTTGTCCTTACTTATTTTTTAGGAATTTGTCCTTTTCTTGGAGTATCAAGAAGAATTTCTTCTGCCTTAGGAATGGGAGGAGCAGTTATTTTTGTAATGACGCTTTCGGCAAGTATTTCTTGGCTTATTTATCACTATATTCTTTTAAGATTTAATCTTACTTTTTTAGAATATGTTGTATTTATTTTGGTTATTGCCTCTTTGGTGCAGATTGTAGAGATGTTTATTCGCAAATTTTCTCCTACTCTTTTTAAAGCTTTAGGAATTTATCTTCCTTTAATTACTACCAATTGTGCAATTTTAGGATGTGCTCTTTTTATGGTTGCCCGAAATTATAATTTTTTAGAATCTGTTATTTTTGGATTTTCTGCAGGATTAGGTTTTTCCTTAGTGCTTCTTGTTATGGCAGGAATAAGAGAAGAGCTAAATTTTTGTGATATCCCTCAAGTATTTCGTAGTGCTCCCATAACTTTAATTACTGCTGGAATTTTAGCCTTATGTTTTATGGGTTTTTCAGGTATTTTAAGTTTTTAAATTATGGAAAAAGCAGTTGAGGGATTGATAGTTTTAGGAGGCATAGGATTTATTCTTTCTATAATTTTGTCTTTTTTAAGTGAGAAGTTTAAAGTGGAAGAAAACCCCTTGGTAGAGAAAATCTTAAAGATTTTACCACAGATTAACTGTGGAGCTTGTGGATTTTCTGGTTGTGAAGAATTTGCCCGCAGGGTTATTGAAGAAAAAAAACCTTATACATGTATTCCTGGGGGTGAGGAAGTTAACAAAAAAATTGCACAAATACTGGGTTTGAAAGCAGAGAAAATAGAGGCAAAAAAAGCAGTAATAAGATGTGGAGCAAAAAAGGAGGAAAAAAAAGTATCTTTTTATTATTGGGGTCCCTCAAGTTGCGTAGCAGCTAATATTTTAGGAGGAAATATTGATTGTTTATATGGATGTTTGGGGTTTGGAGATTGTATAGAGGTCTGTCCTCAAAAAGCTATTTTTTTTGATGGAGCAAGAGTTAAAATTGATATAAAAAAATGTATTGGGTGTGGCAGGTGTGTTGAGGTCTGTCCCCGCAATCTTATAAGTTTAGTTCCTTATAAAGAGGAGGTTTGGTTTGTAGCCTGTAATAATAAGGATAAAGGAGTAGAGACAAAGAAAGTGTGTAAAAGTGGCTGTATCGGTTGTGGAATTTGTGCAAGATTAAAAGAAAGCCCTTTTTTTATAAAGGATAATCTTTCTTTTATTGATTATGAGAGGACAGATAACAAAGAGGCACTTTTTGAGGCAAAAAATAGGTGTCCGGTAAGTTGTATTATAAGGGATGATTAGGGAGATTGGAAAGGTTGTAGAGAAAAAAGATGGAAAGGTCGTTGTGGAATTTGATAAAGATACTCAAAGATGTAAAGTGTGTCATCTAAATTTTTTATGTAATTTTAAAAAGAACTTAGTAACTTTTGATACTGAGGAAAATTTAAATTGTGGAGATAAGGTGATGGTGGAGATTGAAGAGAAGAAATCAGTTCTTTCGGCACTGATTTTGTTTTTTATGCCTTCCTTTCTTTTTATTTCTCTATTGATAAGCTTAAAAGGATTGGGTCAGATAAATTCATTTTTCCTTTCTTTTTTAGGGATAGGGATATATTTTTTTATTTTAAAAATAATTTTGATTAAAATATTAAAGAATAGGTTAAATGTAAGAATAAAAAGAATATGAATATTGCGGTTTTAGCTTCTGGACGAGGGACCAATTTTGAGGCAATTGCAAAGGCGGTAAAGAAAGGAGAAATTACTCAGGGCAAGATAAAATTACTTATTACTGATAAGGAAGATGCTTTTGTGAGAGAACGAGCGAAAAGATTTAAAATAAGAGATATTTTTGTTGACCCTAAAAAGTTTAAAAGTAGAGAGGATTTTGACCGCTTCATTGTTAGGTTATTGAAGAAAGAAAAAATAGAACTGGTGGTATTGGCAGGATATATGAGAATATTGTCTTCTTATTTTGTTAAGCAATTTAAAAATAAAATATTAAATATTCATCCTGCCCTTCTACCTGCATTTAAAGGGAAAGACGCAATTAGAAGAGCGTATGAGTATGGAGTAAAAATTACCGGAGTCACAATTCATTTTGTAGATGAGAAAGTGGATCATGGTCCGATAATTATTCAGAAAGCTTTAGAGATAAAAAAAGGAGAAAGTTTGGAGGAACTGGAGAGAAGGATTCATCAAATGGAGCATAAATTATATCCTTATGTAATAAAATTATTTATTCAGAAAAGACTAAAAATAAAAAGAAGATATGTGGAGATTATGTAGTTTATTTTTATTATTTAGTTTTCTTCTTAATCAGACCGAGCCTTCTCCGATTAGGGTGGAAGTAAGTAAAAAAAGAGTTCATACAGGAGAAGTCTTTACCTATAAAGTAAAGATGGAACTTCCTTTTACTCCCCAGGAGGTTAGGCTGCCTGAGTTTGAAGGATTAAAGGTAATTTCCCGCGTACAACAGAATAGTTATAATGTAGGGAAGGGTAGGCTTACGGTAAAAATAAAGATAGTCTTTAAACTGGTTGCTTACTCTCCGGGAAAGTATATAATAAAAGAGGTGGTAGTTAAAGGAAAAGAGCGCACAATTACATCGAAAAAAATAGAGATAGAGGTTTATGGAGAGAAAATAAAAAAAGAAGAGAAAAAGCATTGGGAAGGTAAAGGGTATACTATTTAGAAGGAGGCAGAATGGTTAAGATAAGTAAAGTGAAGGCAAGAGAAATTTTGGATTCGCGAGGTAATCCCACTGTTGAGGTAGATGTAATTCTGGAGAATGGAATCAAGGCAAGGGCGGCTGTACCCTCAGGTGCTTCTAAGGGTGAGTTTGAAGCGGTAGAATTACGAGATAAAGATAAAAGAAGATTTTTAGGGAAAGGAGTTTTAGGTGCGGTTGAGAATGTAAATAAGAAGATTTATCGTAAAATTAAAGGAGAAGAAGCAGATTTCTATAAAATTGATAGAATTTTAATGGAGATGGATGGAACAAAAAATAAATCGCGTCTGGGAGCGAACGCAATTCTGGCGGTATCCTTAGCGGTAGCAAAAGCAAAGGCAAAAAAAGAAAAACTTCCTCTTTATCGTTATCTTAACAGAAAAGCAAATTTACTCCCCGTTCCTTTTATGAATATTCTTAATGGAGGAGTGCATGCAGATAATAATTTAGATATTCAGGAGTTTATGATTGTTCCTTTAGGATTTTCCAGTTTCAGGAGAGCTTTACAGGCAGCAGCAGAGGTTTTTCATACATTAAAGTCCATTCTTAAAAAGAAAAAATTATCTACGGCTGTTGGAGATGAGGGAGGTTTTGCTCCCAATTTGAAAAATAATGAGGAGGCGATAAAGCTTATTCTTAAAGCGATAAAAGATGCTGGATATAAAGAAGGTAAAGAGATTGCTTTAGCTTTAGATTGTGCTTCATCTTCTTTTTATAAAAAAGGAAAGTATTTTTTTGAAGGCTCTTATGTTAAAGCAGAGGAATTGACTAATTTTTATGAAAAACTGATAAAAAAATATCCTATTATTTCTATTGAAGATGGTTTAGCAGAAGAAGATTGGCGAGGATGGAAGATTTTAAGTGAGAAATTAAAAGATAAAATTCAGCTGGTGGGAGATGATTTATTTGTGACTAATCCTGAAAGATTGAAAAAAGGGATTGAGGAAGGTATTGCCAACTCTATCCTTATAAAACTTAATCAGATTGGGACACTTACCGAGACTTTAGAGACGATTAATTTGGCTTTTAAAAATAATTATATGGCTATTGTTTCTCATCGTTCAGGAGAAACAGAAGATACTACCATTTCTCATCTTGCGGTAGCTACTGGTTGTGGTCAGATAAAAACAGGAAGTCTTTCACGTACAGATAGAACCATTAAATATAATGAGTTATTAAGAATTGAAGAAGATTTAGGCAAAAAGGCAGTATATGCGGGTAAAATTATTAAGAATAGATTTAAAATTTAAGTTTTTTCTATTTTCTTTGGTAATTATATTTCTTTTTCTTTATCTTTTTCTTTATCTTCGTTGGAAAAAATTTAAAGAGGAAAATGAGAAATTACTGGGAAGGATAAAAAAATTGGATAACGAGGTAGTTAGGTTAGAAAAGGAATTAAAAAGTCTACAAAGAAAACCCTATCTTTTGGAAAAAATAGCACGTAATAAATTAGGTCTGATTAAGGAGGGAGAAATAGTAGTTGACATAAGGGATTAAGTTGGTAAAATTTAAACAAGTTAGCGGGGTGGAGCAGTCAGGTAGCTCGCCAGGCTCATAACCTGGAGGTCGGCCGTTCAAATCGGTCCCCCGCAACGAAGATTAAGAGAAGGAGGTAGTGATGTCAGAGGAAAAAAAGAATGAGGTTGAAAAGCAGGAAGAGGAAAGGAAGTCTTCTGAGGTAGCCAAAACCGTATTTAAGTATGTGTTAGGCGTGGTTTTATTAGGATTGGGAATAGGAGCAATTATTGGTCTGTGGGAGGCAGTCTGGATTTTAATTAAAGGTTGTATAGGCCCTTTTCTTGTTCTCGCCGGAGTAATTACGATTGCTATTGCCAGGGAATAATTTTATATTTTGCATTTTTTTTGATAGGGTACTTTTTAAGGCAGGCTTAAGCCTGCCTTAATTTTTTATGATGAAGATAGGGTTAGCCTTAGGTGGAGGAGGAGCAAGGGGTTTTTTCCATATAGGTGTACTTAAAGGATTAGAAAAGTTAGGGATAAATATTGACTATATTGGGGGAACTTCTATGGGAGCATTAATTGGAGCTTTATATGCTCTTTATAAGGATGCCTCTTTTGTGGAGAGACTTGTCTTGGATACTTTAAAAAAATATGAGAGAGAACTGCGTGTATTTAAGAGTTTTTCTACCTCTTCCGAAATTGAGGAGAGGAAACTTTTTTTAGAAAAAGCATTTAATTTTGTGAGAGAATTTTATCTTTGGAATATAAAAAAAGTCAGAGTATATTTGATTGCTCCCCAGCCTTTCTTAAAAATATTTAAAGAGCTCTTTGGGAAAAAAACATTTGGCGAGTGTAAGATTCCTTTTTTTTGCTCGGCAGTGGATTTAAAAGAAGGAAAACCTCTCTACATAGAAGAGGGTTTACTTTATAAAGCCGTACTTGCTTCCTGCTCTCTTCCGGGAGTTTTTCCTCCCCTAAAATTAAAAGGAAAAATTTTGGTTGATGGAGGGGTATTGGTGCCGTTACCGGTGTGTTTTCTTAAAGAAAAGGTTGATTTTGTTATAGGGGTGAGTCTGGAGTCGCAAAAAAATTCTCACAGAGAGGTAAAAAATATCGTAGAGATACTTTTCTGGGTAGAGAGAATACGTTATCAGAAGATTTTAAGTGATATTTTGAAAAAAATAGATTTTTTAATTTCTCTGGATAGTTCCTTCAACTGGACTGATTTTGATAAAGCCAGTTTGTTTATCCAGTTAGGAGAAGAGGCTATTCTAAAACAGGAGGATAGGTTAAAAAAAACATTAAGGAGATATTTTTGGAAGAGATTATTTTTCAAAAAGATTTTTTGATTCATTTTTTAATTGTTGTTTTTTATTTTTTTCCTTTTCTGGTAAGGATTTACGATTCAGAAACTTAACGAGGAGATAGCCATTTCAGCCCGCCCTTTTAGAAGAAAGAGCGGAGTTGAACAAATTACAAAAGCTTTTCAAACTGGGATACAAATTTGGTTCAATTTTTTCTCCTCGTCTTTTAAGAAAGAAAAGAGTTTCCTCAACAGCTATTTTTGCAGGAGTAATATTTTTTTGATTTTATTTTTTCTAAAAGTAGTTTTAATCTCTTTTGTTTTAATTTTTCCTGATATTACCTCTTGGGCAGGAATTTTTGGAAAAAAGAAAAGTTATTCAGAAAAGAGAGGAAGAATCAAAAAACCCGGACACAATTTTTACTTTCTCTTTGCTGGCTTCTGTGGTAGAATTAATACCTTATATTGATGATAATATTGGTGTGCCTTTGGTGGTGGTGGTAACTTTTGAGATATTTAAAAGATTATGAGAATAAAAATCTTAAAAGAAGATGCCTTAATTGATGAAGTAATTTTAATTTGTTTCTTTTCCTTTCTTATGGCTTTATCTTCTCAGATTAAGATTTATCTTTTTTTTACACCTGTTCCCGTAACTTTCCAGACTCTAATTTTGTTCCTTTCTATCCTTTATCTGCGTAAAAAAGCTTTTTTCTCCCAACTTTTTTGGGTGCTTTTAGGAATTATAGGAGTTCCTGTATTTGCTTGGGGGGGAGGAATTCCTTACCTTTTTGGCCCTACAGGAGGGTATATTTTAGGTTTTATAAGTGGTAGTTTGATTTTTTCCTCTTTTTCCGATTATTTTCTTGAAAAAAGAAATCCATTCTTCCCTTTTCTTTTTTATTCTTCCCTTAATCTGTGGATTTATCTTTTAGGAGTAATGTGGTTAAAAGTTGTTCTTTCTCTTTCTTTTATACAAAGTATTTTTTTGGGGGTATTACCTTTTATCCCGGGAGATATTTTTAAAATTATTCTTGCCGTTATTTTTTCTTATTTTCCAAGAAGAAGATGAGGAAGTTGTTTTTCTTGGGGTTGATAACAATCACACCAATAGTGTTAACTGTCTATGTAATCATAGGTATTTTCAAGTTTGCTGATGGATTCTTGGGTAGATATATTAACTACTATTTAAATTACTATTTTGGATATTCCTTTCCAGGATTAGGGATATTTATTACCTTTTTTTTGATTCTTTTTGTAGGGGTGTTGGTGCGTATTTCTAAAATGCGTCTTTTAAAAGGAATCGAGATTTTATTTTCTCGTCTACCACTGGTGAATCGGATTTATTTCCCTATTAAAAAAATATTAGAGTTTCTTTTTCTGAATTCAGAGAAGAAGTTTAAAGAGGCTGTGCTTGTGGAGTATCCCCGTAATGGTATTTACTCTTTAGGCTTTATTACCAATCGTACTGATAAATATTTTGAAAAAAGACTGAATAAAGCATTTTATAATGTTTTTATTCCTTCTTCCCCTTCTCCTCTTACCGGATTTACCATTATAGTTCCTGAAGAGGAGATAATTTTTTTAGATATCAGTATAGAGAAGGCTATTTCTTTAGTAGTTTCCGGAGGACTCCTTAATCCTCAAGATGTAAAATGAAAAAACTTCTTATTTTTGATTTGGATGGAACTTTGGCAGATACTTACACTGCTATTTATGAAAGTTTGAATTTTACTCTTGAAAAATTAGGGTATAAACCTGTTTCTTTCCTGAAAGCAAAACTGGCAGTTGGCAGAGGTGATAATCTTTTTATAAAAGAATTTTTTGAGGATAAAGATATAGAGAAAGCTGCGCAATTGTTTAAAAAACACCATAAATATTCCCTTTTAAAATTTACCCACCCAAGGCCTTACGCAAAAAAAACACTATATCTTCTTAAGCGAAAAAAGAAAAAGATAGCTCTTGCTTCAAACCGTCCTACCCCTTTTACTTTGTTAATTCTTAAAAAATTGGAAATAAAAAAATATATAGATTTTGTCCTTTGTGCAGATAAAGTTGAAAAATTAAAACCTGATCCTGAGATAATTTTTCAAATTTTGGAAAAGTTTAAATGTATCAAAGATGAAGCAGTTTTTGTGGGAGATATGGATATAGATGTGCTTACTGCTCACAGAGCCGGGGTAGAGGCGGTATTTATAAAAGGAGGCTCTACGCCACTGAAAAAAATAAAAAAAGAATTCAAAAAAATAAAAATAATATTAAATTTGAAAGAACTTCTTTCTCTCTATGCCTAAGTATTATCTGGATAAAAAGAGACAAACTTTTATTATTGAGGATTATAATAAAGCGCCAGTTTTTAGTAATTTTCTTCCCGCAATCAGTGGAGTATGGGGCATTCCTTTATGGGCTTTTTATGTTAATCGCGCTCAAGGAATGGTCAGTTTCGGGATTAAAGATAAAGATCATGCAATTTTAGAATTTCTTCCTGCCAATAAAGCATATCAGGCAGTTTCTTTTTTAGGATTTCGCACATTTTTAAAGATAGAGGGAAAATTTTATGAGCCTTTTAAGATAAACTCTGAATATTTAAGAAAAGAGCGTTTTTTAATCAGAAGTTTTGATTTAAGTATAGAGGAGATAAATTCTTCTCTGGAGTTAAGATTTTTTGTTAATTACTTTACCTTACCCAATATGAATTTTCCTGCCTTTGTAAGGATTTTAACTATTGAGAATCTTTCCTCAGAAAGAGAAATTGAGATCGTTGATGGTCTGCCTCAGGTTTTACCTTTCCACACGCGGGATTTATTCTTAAAACACCTCTCGCGCACCTTAGAGGCATGGATGAAGACAGAAATTAAAAAAATTAAAAACAAAAACATTGCTTTTTTTAAATTGCCCGTTGATCCTAAGGATATTTCTTTCACCTCTTACATTAAAGGAGCCAATTTCGCTCTCTCTTTTTATGTAAAAAATAATAAAATAAAACAGCCTCAACTTATTATTGACCCTCATTCTTTATTTTCTTATGATACCTCTTTTTCTTACCCTTTAAATTTTTTAAAAGGAAAGCTAAATCTTAAGGCTTTCCTTTATGGAAGAACCCCTTCCTTTTTTGCTTTTTTTAAAGAAATTTTAAATAAAGAAGAGTCAATCACTCTTTATACAATTCTGGGAGGTTTTTCTGATAATACAATAGAAGAAAATTTAGCTAAAATTTTTGATGAAAGATTTATTCAAAAGAAGAAAAAAGAGAATCAGGAAATTATTGAATCAATAAAAAATAGTGCTTTCTCTATCTCGGGTCTTCCTGTATTTGATGAATATATAAAATGTAGTTATTTGGATAATATTTTAAGGGGAGGTTATCCTTACAGAATAAAAGATAAAGTTTATTATGTATTTTCTCGCAAACATGGAGACTTAGAAAGGGATTATAACAAATTTAAATTTTTGCCTTCCTATTTCAGTGAGGGAGAGGCTAATTATCGGGATATAAATCAGAATCGGCGTATGGATTTGTTTTTCAACCCCTTTATTTATGCAAAAAATATCGTTTACTTTATGAATCTTTTAAGGATGGATGGATACAATCCTTTGCTTGTAAGAGGGGAGAAACTTTATTTTGACAAAATAAAGGCAAGAAAGATTTTAAAAGAAAATAACCTGCCTTTGAAAAAAGAGATTGTTGAGTTTATGGAGAAAGGATTTTATTTAGGAGAGATTTTCCATTTGCTCGAGAGGAGAAAGATTAATTTAGGGAATAGAGAAAATTTTGCCTATTCTTTGCTGAAAGAGGCAAATTTTGAGCCTCAGGCAGAATTTGGAGAAGGATTCTGGATAGACCATTGGCGATATAATTTAGATTTAATTGAGAGTTTCCTTTACTTTTTTCCTGATAAAAAGAGAGAATTGTTCTTAGATACAAAACTTATGTTTTGGGATGATGAGGTAAAAGTCAAAAAAAGATGCCAGCGTTATGTTATAAAAGAAGGAAAGCTATATCAGCTTGATTCTTTGGAAAAAGTAAAAGAGAAAAAAGAATTGATAGAGAAAAGAGGAAGATTTAAAAATTTTTTACGCACAAATTATGGTAAGGGAGTAATTTACAGGACGAATCTTTTAGAGAAACTTTTAAGTCTCATTCTTAATAAAATTTCTTCCCTTGATTTTTCAGGTATCGGGATTGAGATGGAGGCAGACAAGCCCGGTTGGTGTGATTCCCTAAATGGGTTACCTGCACTTTTGGGTTCTTCTTTATGCGAAACCTTGGAGCTAAAAAGAGCAATAGATATTTTAAAGAAGGCAATTTTTTCTTTGAAGAGGATGGGAATAGAAAAAGTAGAAGTGTGCAGGGAACTCTTTACTTTCTTTACCGAGATTAGAAAGATACTTTTTCAATATTTTTCTTTGAAAAAAAATAGAGAATTATGGTGGTGGCAGAATTCTAACCGTCAGAAAGAAATTTTTAGAGAGAAAGTATTTTGGGGAATAAAAGGAGAGAAAAAAGAAATTCTTTTCTCTGAATTGGAGGAGTTTTTAGTTTATGCGGAGAAGAAATTGGATTACGGAATAAGGAAAGCAAGAACAAAGGAAAGGCTTTATTATACTTACTTTATTTATCAGGTAAAAGAGAAAGATTTAGTAATAGATGGAGAGGAAGTTAAGATTAAAAAATTTAAACACGTCAGGTTACCTTTATTTCTGGAGGCAATTGTCAGTGGATTAAGAGTAAATAAAGAGAAAGATTTAGCAAAGAAAGTAAAAAAATCTTCTTTATATGATAAAAGATTGAAGATGTTTCGTCTCAATGCTTCCTTAGAGAAAACTCCTTTGGAGATAGGAAGAATTAAAGTTTTCCCACGGGGATGGTTGGAAAATGAATCTATCTGGCTCCATATGGAATACAAGTATCTTTTAGAACTTTTAAAAGACGGTCTCTATAAGGAATTCTTCAAGAATTTTTTTAATTGTTTTGTATGTTTTCTGAATCCTCTCTTATATGGAAGAAATATGCTGGAGAACTCTTCCTTTCTGGTAAGTAGTGCGAGTTGTGATTCCTCTTTGTGGGGAAGGGGTTTTATCGCTCGTCTGACAGGAGCAACGACTGAGGTTCTAAATATCTGGATTTTAATGTGTTTAGGGGAAAGGCCTTTTTATGTTGATGAGAGGAACAACCTCTATATTAAATTTTCTCCCATTCTTTGTAAAGAGTTGTTCACTACTAAGGAGGTTTTTTTAGCTGAAGAAGGAATAAGACTGTCCCCTTCTGTCTTTGCTTTTAAATTGTTTTCTTCCGTTTGGGTAATCTATCACAATCCCGAAAGAAAGAACACCTACGACTTAAAAATTGAGAAGATAGAAATATTCAGGAAAGACGGAAGAAGGGTGATTTTAGAAGAGGATTTTATCCCTCCTCCTCTAAGTTATGAAGTTCGTCAAGGAAAGATAAAAAGAATAGATATTTTTTTCCTCTAAATCCTTTTAAAATAATTGACAAATTTCCCAAAATCCTTTATTCTATTTTCTATAAATAAGGAGTAAAAAGATGGGCAAGAAAAAGAGAAAACGTAAGTTAAGATGGCGTTCTCGCAGAAAAAAAAATAAAGGCAGAAAGCCCTGTTTAGGATAAGATGGGAGTAATCTCTCGTATTAAAGAAGATATTCGCACTGTCTTTCGTGAGGATCCGGCAGCAAGAAACACATGGGAGGTGATTTTGTGCTACCCGGGGCTTCATGCTATCTGGAGTTATAGAATTGCTCATTGGTTTTGGAGAAAAAACTTTAAAAATTTGGCTCGCTTTATTTCCCACATTGCTCGCTTTTTAACCGGAGTAGAGATTCATCCGGGAGCAAGAATCGGAAAAAGATTTTTTATTGACCATGGGATGGGAGTGGTTATTGGGGAGACAGCAGAGATTGGTGATGATGTTTTGATTTATCAAGGGGTAGTTTTAGGAGGTGTTTCAAGAGAAAAGAGAAAGAGGCACCCCACAATTGGTAATAATGTAGTAATTGGAGCAGGAGCAATTCTTTTAGGCCCTATTAAGGTGGGGGAAGGAGCAAAAATTGGAGCCGGTTCAGTAGTAATAAATGATGTTCCTGAGTATTCTACAGTGGTGGGGGTTCCCGCAAGAGTAACTTTAAAAAAAATAAGAAGAATTAGTGGGGTAGATTTAGACCATAATAAATTACCAGATCCAGTAATTGAAGTTTTACATCGCTTAGAGAAAAGAATAGAGGAATTAGAAAAGAAAATAGAAAGATGAAGACGATAGAGGAGATAAATGAAAGAATTGGGAAGGGAGAAGCAGTAGTTGTTACTGCAGAGGAGATTTTAGATATTGTGAAGGAGAAAGGAGCTAAAAAAACAGCACAATTAGTAGATGTTGTCACTACCGCTACTTTTGGACCGATGTGTTCAAGTGGAATTTACTTTAATATTGGACATCCAAAGCCAAGAATAAAGTTAGGTGGAGGAAAAGTCACATTAAATAAAGTTTCTTGCTATCCTGGATTTGCTGCTTCCGATTTATTTTTGGGAGCATCAAGCCTGCCAGAAGAAGATCCTCGCAATCAGATATATCCAGGGGAGTTTCGCTATGGAGGAGGACACCTAATTCAGGAACTTGTTGAAGGCAAAGATTTAATTCTTGAGGCGACTACCTATGATACAGATTGTTATCCACGAAAATATTTAAAAACTTATATAAATATTAAAGATTTGAATGAGGCAGTGTTATTTAATTTACGTAATTGTTATCAGAATTATAATGTTGCCGTAAATGCCTCCTCCCACGTTATCTACACCTATATGGGAGTTTTAAAACCTAATTTGGGAAATGCTAACTATTCTACCTGTGGGAAGCTGAATCCTTTATTGAATGATCCTTATTATAAAACTATAGGTATCGGAACAAAAATTTTTCTTGCCGGAACTTGTGGTTTTGTTGCTTGGTGGGGGACACAACATAATCCTTGCGTAGAGAGAACAGAGAAGGGAATTCCCAAATTCCCGGCAGGAACATTGGCTTTGATTGGAAATTTAAAAGAGATGAGTTCTCACTGGCTTAGAGGTGTTTCTATCTATGGATATGGAGTAAGTCTCAGTGTAGGAGTAGGAATTCCTATACCTATACTTAATGAGGAGATTCTTTCCTATGTTTGTGTGGATGAAAATGAAATGTTTTCTCCTGTTGTAGATTATTCGTCGGCTTACCCTCAAGGTAAGGAAGAAATTTTAGGATTTGTCAGTTACGCAGAACTTAAATCAGGAAGAATAAAAATAGCCAATAAGGAAGTTCCCACAGGTTGCCTTTCAAGCATCAAGAAAGCAAGAGAAATTGCTAATATTTTAAAAAATTGGATTAAAGAAGGAAAATTCTTATTAAGTAAGCCAGTAGCGCCTCTTCCTTCAGCAGATTCTGGATATAGATTTAAACCTTTAAAAGAAAGAAAAGTTGAAAATGACTAAGCGACGTGTAGTTTTGCATTTTCCTAAGGAACTTGTAGATAAGCCAATTGTTTATCGTTTAGTAAAAGATTTCGGTTTAGAATTCAATATTTTAAAAGCAGAAGTTAACCCCAAGGAAGAGGGGGTGTTAGTATTGGAAATTAGAGGGAATGAGGAGGAATTTTTAAAAGGTATGGAATTTTTAGAAGATACGGGAGTGAAGGTTCAGCCTCTTTCTCAAGATGTGTCTATGGATAAAGATAAATGTGTAGATTGTGGGGTCTGTATTCCTTTATGTCCCACACAGGCTTTAGTAAGAGATGAAGCAAGTTTTAAGGTAGAATTTATTAAGGAGAGATGTATTGCCTGTGGGATTTGTGTTTCAGGTTGTCCTTATAAAGCAATGAGTATTAAATTTTAACCATGCGGGTTCTTGTTAGCGGAGGAGCAGGTTTTATTGGTTCTAATATTGCTTTAGCTTTAGCTAAAAAAGGAGCAAAAGTTTTCATTTTAGATAATTTTTATTCTGCTGATTTTAAAAATATCATTGGCTTAAATTGTGAGGTGATTGTTGCTGATATTAGTGAGGAGAATACTTTTAAAAAACTACCTTCTCTTGATGCCATAATCCATGAGGCGGCAGTTACCGATACAACCTTAGCTGATGATAGATTAATGATGAAAGTAAATTACTTAGGATTTAAAAATGTTTTAAATTATTGCCTTAAGAAAAAAATTAGATTAGTTTATGCTTCCTCTGCCGGAGTTTATGGGAAAAGTAAAGAGTTGCCAATGAAAGAAAACCAAAAAGTGAATCCTTTAAATATGTATGCTTATTCTAAATATCTTTGCGACAGGGAGGTTTTGAAGTTAGCTGGAAAAACCTCTATTCCCATTGTAGGCTTGCGTTATTTTAATGTATATGGGAAAGGAGAAAAACACAAGAAAAAGGCAAGTAGTATGATTTATCAAATTTATCTTCAGATGAAAGAGGGAAGAAGGCCGCGCCTTTTTAAATATGGAGAGCAAAAGAGAGATTTTGTGTATATAAAGGATGTGGT
>Ga0164318_10001283_pt1 | contig 22072 bp, 20 predicted proteins | sample GuaBasSedimGuay9_FD_113734 | JGI IMG/M metagenome (GOLD analysis project Ga0164318, IMG submission 113734) | Subseafloor sediment microbial communities from Guaymas Basin, Gulf of California, Mexico - Guay9, Core 4571-4, 0-3 cm | ecosystem: Environmental > Aquatic > Marine > Hydrothermal vents... | reverse complement strand
TATGGTTAAATGTGGATGATTATACTCCTGAAAAAGGAAAAGAAATAAAAATAACTTTTGGATGGGGACATAAATTTTCAAAAATTACACCTCCTCCCAAAGAAGAATTAATTAAAAAACTCTAGGTAAATTTTTCGTTTCCAAAACCACAGAAGGATATTTTTTAAAAGCTAAAGATGAGCTTAAAGATAAAGATGTTATTTATTCAAAGTGGTCAGAAATAACGGCAATAGCTATAATTAGTGTGGGAAAGAAAAGAAAAAAATAAAATTTCAGTTATCCCTAATTCTAATTTTTATATGATTCCTTTATTTAATCCCTCTCATTTAAAAACCGGGGAATTTTTTCAAGTTAAAGTGATATTCAAAAATAAGCCCTATCGTACTTGGGTATATGCAACTTACATGGGGTTTAGCAAATTTAAAGATACTTATGCTTGGACAACAAAAACAGATAAAAAAGGTATAGCAAATATAAAACTTTTAAAAACTGGCAGACCTTAGTTACTTATGAGTGGAGTAGCAGAGAATTATCCAGATTCCTCTAAAGCTGATGTAGCAAGTTATAAATGTACAATGACTTTTGGATTTTAGTTTTATTTCCTTGACATCCTTTAAATTACTGATTATATAAAAAGATATTAATAAGAGCCTGTAGCTCAGCGGACAGAGCACTGGCCTCCGGAGCCAGGTGTCGGGGGTTCAAATCCCCCCAGGCTCGTAATTTAATTAACTTATTTCTCTAATTAATAGCTGAGTTTCAGAAGAATGGCTTTCTAAGGTTTTTAAAATTTCTTTTATTTCTGAAATTGAAATATTTAAAATCGCAAAAACCTAGGAATTTAAAACCAATTTTTCTTCAAATTTATCTTTTTCATTTTTTATATGTGCGATCTTATCTGCTAATTGAATTATCATTGCTTCTTTTTTATATTTATTAGCTAAATTTAAGTTATGATGTGCTTTTATAGATTCTATTAATCTTTGTGGAAAATTCCATTTTTCCATTAAAATACTTCCTACTTCAGCGTGATCCATTTTAAAAACTTCTTTTTCAGCCTCACAAACACTTAACCCTTTATTTTGAAGTGTTAAAACCTTTCGATATTCTTTAGGAAATTGAGTTTTTAACACAATTTTCCCAAGATCATGTAATAACCCAGCAATAAACATTTCTTGTGGATTTATCAAATTCGCTTTTTCAGAAAGACATCTTGCACAAAAAGCTGTATTTATAGAATGTTCTTTAAATTTAGTATCATTTTTATTAAAAATTCTAAAACTTAAAGAAGAAAGAAGAAGTCTTAAAGTTGTCGTCCCTAAAAGTATCAAAGCTGCTTCAATAGTAGCTATTCTTTTTGGAATCCCGTAAAAAGGTGAATTTGCTAATCTTAAAATTCTTGCAGTTAATTCTGGATCTTTTTCTATAGTTTTTGCTATTTTATTTAAAGGAATGTTTTCATCAGAAATCAATTCTATTACTTTTTTTATTGTAGGTGTAAATCCAAAAAGATTATCTATTTTTTCTAATTTTCTTAATAATTTTTCAGGGTGTTTAATTTTTGACATCTTATTTTATTTTTATCCCTTTAAAATCAAATTTATTGAATTTTTCGGATTTTATACCATAATTTTGATAAGGAGTCAAATTTTTTAGCAGGAGGTGACAAAATGATAGAGAATATCCATTGGTTAGGACATGCTACTTTTAAAATTGTGACTGAGGATAAAATAATTTATATCGATCCTTTTCAATTAAAGAAAAAAGATCAAGCAGATATTATTCTTATTACTCATGAACATTTTGACCATTGTTCACCTGAAGATGTAGAAAAAATTCAAAAACCTGACACTGTAATTGTTACAACAAGTGATTGTGCTTTAAAACTTTCTGGAGAGATTAAAAAAGTTAAGCCCGGAGATAAAATAAATGTAAAAGGAATAGAGATAGAAGCAGTTCCTGCTTATAATACGAATAAAAAATTTCATCCTAAAGAAAATAATTGGGTGGGGTATATTATCAATATAAAAGGAACAAAAATTTATCATGCAGGAGATACTGATAAAATCCCGGAAATGAAAGATTTTAAAAATATAGATATAGCTTTACTTCCTGTTTCTGGAACTTATGTAATGACAGCAGAAGAAGCTGCAGAAGCTGCTACTATTATTAATCCAAAAATTGCTGTTCCAATGCATTATGGTTCTATAGTTGGATCAGAAAAAGATGCTAAAAAATTTGCAGATCTTCTTAAAGGAAAAATAGAAGTAGTTATTAAAAAACCTGAGTAAATTAATTTCTCTTTTTAATTTTTTATCAATATTTGAATTTTTTAATTATAAATTGGTATAAATTTTGCTTAAAAATCAAAAAAACTTAGGAGTCAATTTATGATAGTTGTTAAAGCTCAAAATTATTTAAATTTTTCTTTTAATGGATATAAATTTGATTAAAAACCTAAAGATAAGCTTCTTTTTGCAGAAGATGTTTTTGCTTTATTGCCTCAAAATCTTCAATCTCAGTTTAAAAAAGTAAAAGCTGAATTACCGCCTTTTTACGAAGGAGAAGATTTGAATGGAAAAACACTCCTGGTCTTTGCTCAAGCAGCTATTGGTGATGCTCTTTGTATGACCCCAGCTTTAAGGGAAATTAAAAAGAAATATCCAAAATTGAAGCTTTGGGTAAGTATATCTGGAAGAGCACGTCCGGTTTTAGAAAATTTACCCTATATAGACGAGCTTTTACCTCATCCTACACCTTTTAAAAAAGTTAAGAAAGCCGATTACATAGTAAAAGTAGTAGAAATGGTTAATACTCCTCAGTTTGATAATTTAAATCTTGTTGAATATTTTCTTTGGAAATTATACATTTATTTTGCAGAAGATGAAACCCCGGATGTGGTGGTTGATGAAGGTATTAAAAAAGAATTAGAAAAAGTTTTTGAGGAAATCAAAAAAGTTTCAGGAAAAAATAAAGTTTTGTTATTTCATTACCTTGCCTCCTCTATTCACAGAACATTGCCTCCTAAATTACTTAAAGAAATTGAGGATCTGATTTGGGATGAATATGTACCTGTAATTTGTAGTTTACCAGAAGAAGATATTACTGTAGATGTAGCATTAGATGTTTATGGAATTCGCGCAGCTAATCTTTCTTCTTTAATGAAAGATATTCGTTATTTAATAGCAGCAGTAAGCTTAAGCGATGCAGTTATTACTGCAGATACTGCAACTTTACATATTGCAGCCGGATTAAAAAACCTACAGTATTAGTAACAGGTCCTATAAATGGAGAACTTAGAGCAGATACTTATCCTACTGTAATTTCGGTTCAAGCAAATTATAAAGGACAGACATGCGCTGCACCATGTATGAGACATGCTTTAAATGAACCTTGTCCAGAGGCAAAAATTAAAAATCAATTTTATAGTCCTTGTTTAGAAAGCATTCCTCCAAAAGTAATATATTTTGCTTTAAAAGATGCAGAACTTGCTTGCGAAAAAAATTATCCTAAACCTGAAAAGTGTCCTGTTTGCGGTTATAAAGGTAATTTTAGTTTATTTGAGGTTATCAATCAGCATAGAATATTTGAATGTCCTTCATGTAATTTGCAGTTCGCCTATCCTATGAAAGCTATAAATTATGATAAAGTTTACAGTAAAAAAGTGGAAGATTTACTTTTATATAGCGACTATGAAAAAACTTACGAAAAGTATAAATTAGTATTAGATGAAAAAGAACAAATAAAAAGATGGAGCAAACTTCCAAGATTTAATATTTTATTACCTATTCTTTCTATACTTCCAAAAGGGAAGCTCTTTGATGTTGGATGTAGTACCGGTTATTTTATGCTCATTGCTAAAGAAAAAGGGTTTGATGTCTATGGAATGGAGACAAGTGAAATCGCAGTAAAAATTGCAAAAGAGAAATTTGGATTAAAAATAGCTCAGGCTTTAACTTTTGATGAATTACCAGAAGAATTTAAAGGGCCTTATAAAGTTGTTACAGCATTTGAGGTGCTTGAACATGTAGAGGATCCATTAAATTTTTTAAAGAATATTTATGAACTCCTTGAAGAAAATGGTTTTGCTTTAATAAGCACCCCTCCTTATTTCAAATTTGAAAACACAGCTCTAGGATATAGAAAATATAAATGGTGGGGAGTAGATTACCCACCAGTTCATCTTACTTGTTGGAAACCATGGACATTATTTTATGCCTTAAAATTAGTTGGTTTTTCAGAAATTATTATTTTTACAGAACCTTTACTAATGGGAACTATTCTTGAGGGAATAAATCCTCCTGATGTAGAAATTAAATACCCAGATGGAAAAAATATAACACTCCCTAAAGGAACAGCAACTGCTATTCTTTTAGATACACTGAAACCATTTTATCTTAATTCAAGAATTCTTGGAAATTTTCAATATGCTATAGCAGTTAAAGGAAAAAGTAATTATGATTGGGAAAAAATTATAAAAAGAAGTATTCGTTATTCTACTGTTGAAATAATATGGGGTAAAGGAAATTAAACAATTTTTATAAATAAATTGGCTCATATTTAAAATATCTCATTAAATCTAAACATTTAGATTCTATATTTCTTATTGCTGAAGGAGGAAGTTCTTTTTTCCATTCATCAATCGAGGCTTTTCTAAAAAATTTACCATCTTTAAATTTTTTAAATGAAGTTTTTTCTATAATTTTTTCTATAATCTTTTTTTCTGTATTTACTTCTAAAAATTCAAAAATTTTTTTATAATTTTCAAAAGGCTGTAAAACAAGATCTTCATATCTACAAATTAAAATTTTAGAAGAATTCTTTTTATAAAACTTCAGCATATTACTATTTTCTCTTAGCCAAAATTGAGCTACCTGATTAGCCCAGTATTCTTTATTTTTACCTCGTGTTTCCAAGAAACCTGGTTCGGTTCTAATATTATGATACCAAGAAGACACTGTTACAGAACGTGGATCTCTTATTATTCCAATAAATTTTGATTTTGGGAATAATTCATTATAGAATTCGAATCTATTATTAATAATTATACCATTATCATTGATTCCATACCATTTAACTTTTTTCCATTTGCACCTCTATAAGCAGCAAGTTTTATTATAAATTCAAATATTTTTTCAAAATCTTTATTTATAAAAGTTGAAGCTCCTTGATTAGCAGTTCTTTTATCTATTATTTTTAATATATTATTATAAGTTTCTAATAATTTAGGTAAATTAATAAGAAAAAAGTCAAGTTGATGTTCGGAAGGACAAGATACTTCAGGATGATTATTTAAAATCATTTGTAAAAAAAGTAGTTCCAGATTTTGGAGAACCAGTACAAAATACTAAATTTTCTATATTCATAATTTATTTTAAAAATTCTTTTAGCTTATTAAATCAAATAGCTTAAAATTTCTTACACTAAAATAAATAGCATAAATCAAAGGTAAGTAACCAAGACTATTAAAATAATAAAGTTTTTCTGGTTGAATTTTTTTAAGATTTTCAATATTTCCTATTAAAACATTTTTAAAGCTCATATTTCCATATTTTGTAGTTACTTCAAAATTTATTGTTTTCAAACATCCTTCTTTATAAATTTCTTGACAAAATTCATATGCTTTTTGAAAATCTATTGCAAGATCTGTTAATTCAGTTTTTATAGATTTAAAATATACAGTCTCTTCACCATTTTCTTCAAAAATCCTTTCTCCTTCACTATCACTCATAGCTACATCAACAATTACTGACCATTCTTCTTTATCTTGCTCTTTATGTTTTATTATTCCAAAAGGATAAATCTGTGCTACTTTTGGAATTACATCTACTTTCCAAAAACCATCTTTATTTATAAAAATATTTTTTTGATTTACTCCAAGAACTGCAAATGGAAATATTTCTCCTTCTTGAATTCCAAACATTACCGGAAAATACATACTTGCTGGTAAAATTTCAGAGAAACCTAAAGGTACAATCTCAACTTCTTGCATAAAACTATAATCAAGTGGTTTTTTAATTTTTAAATCTTTATGTTCTTTTTCGTCAAGTAAAACAGGTTTTTTAAATGCCCTAAAAGGAGCTATCATAAAATTACCTCAAATTTTTAAAATAATTATTTCATTAAATAAAAACAATGTCAAGATAAAAAATAAAAGCCCTCCCTTATCAGGGAGGGCTAAATCAAAATTTAGAAATTTGATTTTATCTTAGAAGCTGAAGCACTAATTGTGGTAAGGTATTAGCTTGAGCAAGCATTGCAATGGTAGATTGCATTCTAATTTGATAAGTAGTAAATTCTGCTATTTCTTTTGCATAGTCAGTATTTCTAATTACCGATTCAGCTTCTTTAGTATTGTCATAAGCAACTTTTTGAGCATCATAAATAGATTGTAAATTATTCATAATAGCACCAATTTCTGTTCTTACAATATCAACCTTTTGTAAAGCTTTTTTAGCAATAAGAATAGCTGTTTCAGCTCCGGAATTTGTAGTAACATCAATAGCATTTAAATTATTAAATGTAGCATAACTCCCGCTTGAAACACTAAGATATAACCCTTGATTTGAAGTACTTATACCACTATAAGAAACAGCATAAGTATCTACTCCTGCAATTTGAAGAGTTCCAACTTTTACAGCATAAGCAGTTCCTGATGTACCTGAGAAAGTTTGCGCAGTAGCACCTTGTATAAGTTGATCTAAATTCACAGTAAAAGTTGCAGAACTAGTTAAGGTTACTTCCACTTGAATTCCTATAGTTTCTCCATTTGAAGTTTTAAGAACTAATTTACCATCTTCAGCAGAGGCTGTAATATTTGCATTTTTTGCGGAAGCGACACTATTAATCTCATTAACTAAATCTTGCAAAGTTATAGAATTACTGAGACCGGTTATAGAAAAAATTTGGGTACTTGAATTCCCGATAAAGAATCTTAAGTTAATGTTAGTAACTGAAGCAGTTCCACTTGTTATAGTAACTATTTCTGTAAAAGTATTTGCTGTACTTGAATTTTTAGCTGTTGCTTCAATACCAGCTTCTTGTAATATAGAATTATTGTTTATATTACTTGCTACTGTTGCTGCATCAACCAAACCTGTAGTATAAGAAGTTCCGGTTCCTAAAACTGTTTGTCCATAAACTTTTAAATAATCACTGCTATCAACGTAGAAATTAGTTGTTGTTAATGAACTTATTGCACCGGTACCGGAAGTTACAGATCCATTTCCATTTACTATGTAAGCTCCTAAATCTGTAGCTTTAATGGAAGAAATATTTACTGTAACAACTTGATCTTTTCTTGGTCCATAATGAATGTATTTGTTTGTAAAAGTTCCATCAAGGAGTTTTATTCCGTTATATTCTGTATCTGAGGCAATTTTTTGGATAGCATCAATAAAATTCTCTATTTCATTTTGTAAAGCTGATCTTGCATTTGGATCGTTTATATCATTAGCTGCGCTTTGAGCACGTGTATAAATTTCTTGCAATTTGTCATAAATTTGACCCGCAGCAGACTCCGCAATTTGTAAAGCTGAGATACCTGTTTGAATATTTCTATTACCTTGATCATAAGCAGAAGCAACTACTGCAAGCATATCAGAAATAAAAAGTCCTGCAGCGTCATCTGCAGCACTCAAAATACGAACTCCTGTAGAAAGCCTCAATAAACATTTTGTCATAGCCCTTTCATTCATAATTAACGCTGTATGAGTTTTTGCAGCTGCTTCATTAAAATTAATTCTAACAGCCATATTTTCACACCTCCTTTTATTTTTTTTCTTTTTAACTTTTTTGTTAATATATTTATCGGATGAAACTTGAAAAACTTTAAAGTATTTTATTAAATCTTGAAAATATCTAAAACCGGATTAAATTTTAAATAGATCTTTGAAAATATGGGGGCGATAAGGGCTCGACGGGGATAGGTAGGGTTAAACTGCAGGCCGTGGTCGCACCCACCACGTAAAAAAAGGGTGCAAAAACACAAATGCCGACGAATATGCTTATGCTATGGCAGCCTAAAAGACAGGCTGCCACGTCCTTTTAGGTTGGGCCTGCGGACCTAAAAGGGCGTCACTTACGCAGGCTTTGGCTTTGATGAGTGGTGGGCTCATCAAAGCCGAGAATCTAACCCACCTGGTAGGAAACCGGGTGCCTGTGCCCAGGTTTCCTACGAGAATCTAAACACAGGCTAAGCCTGTAGAAGTTTAACCTGAACTATCTCCGGACGCGGGTTCGATTCCCGCCGCCTCCATATTCTTTTTATCTCAGAAAATCTGAAAAATTCCAGTTGCAAGAACTTTACTACATGTAGTCTCTTCTCAATCTTTTTGCAATCTTTTAAGATTTATATATATCTTATATCTTTTTAATTATAGGCAGTTTCCTATATCATAGTTTATCTGGTGTTTTATGAATAAAAGAAATTCTTAAAGTATTTATCTGCTATTAAGCGTAGTGTAAATTGATACATTTTTATTTAATTTCAATTATTTTTCCTACTCCATATTCAATAAAATTTTCTTTATATTCTTTTCTGAAAGCTTCTTTAACCAAATTACCTGTGCAATGAGATGGTGCAACTTTTTCAACTTGCAATTCTTTAAATTCTTTAACGCAAGATATAGGAGGATGATGAAATCCTCCTAAAACTAAGTATACTTTATCTTTTTTCATTAATTCTTTAGCTCTTTTTACAATATTCACAATTCCAGGATGGGCACATCCTGTAATAATTACTAATCCCTTTTTTGAATCAATAATTAAGGCTTGTTCTTCTGGTGGTCCGTAAAGTTCTCCGGTTGTATAAACAAAATCAGAAATTTTTCTCGGAGCTGAAATTTCTACAAATTTTGCTCCTTTTTGAATTATCATATTTTTAATAGATTGAGGAAATGAACTTGGAATAAAGACAGTAACATTATTGTTTTTCTCTAAAAAACCCTTCAATCCTCCTAAATGGTCGCTATGAATATGAGAAATAACTATTTTCTTGATTGAGGAAGGATTGATACCTAATTTTTTCATATTTGAAAGTAAAATTTTTGAGTTTCCTCCAGTATCAAAAAGTATTAGTTCTTGAGGAGTTTTTATTATGGTGGCAAAGCCCCAATCAGTTGTAAGTTCTGGATTTACTTGATAATTATCATAGACAGAAATTAAAGTTATTTTAGGTTTTTTCTTTTCTTTTGAATTAACAGAAATATTCGATAAAATCTTGGACATTTTTTGCTGTTCTGATTTTGCTTTTTCAGTTTGAATTGCAAACCAAATTCCTATTCCTACTAAAATCAAAAGTCCAATTAAGATTAAATTTTTGACATTTATTTCACTTAACCTCATTTATTTTTTTTCTTGCCCCTTAATGTAATTTTTTCAAAGTAAAAAAACCTTATCTTTTGAGCTGTAAAGTTATCTTCTTAATTCTTGTTTTTCTTTTTATGTTTTTTAACAAAATAAACTTCCAATTTAATAATATTATAAAAACCCTTTCCTTTCTTCAATTTTTTCTGAAAAATTTTCTTTTTCAAGTATATCTATTAATCTTGATATAAATTTTAAGAGCTTTATTTTTTCTTAAAAATTTTTAGATTAATTTTTTTATTTTCTAATCTCCCGTTACCTCTTATTATCTTCCTTTAATATTTTTTTGACAATATTTTTTAACTTTATTTTCAAAAATTATTTAGATTTTTAAAAATTGAAATTTTACTATATAAAATGAATCCAAAATTATAAAAATTAATGAAAATTAAAATTTTATGTTCCTCAAGGTTTAGAAAATTCTAAAGAAGTTAAAGAAATAGAAGAACTTTTAAATAAAGTAAAAACTCAGTTAGGAATTAAAGTAGAGACTGTTGTTAATGTAGATAAAAATTTTGAAAATGCATTAAAATCGAGAATTCTTTGAGGGAATTGCTATTAGTAAAAAATTGTTAAAAATATATAGAAGTTATAAATTTAAAAATAGTCTAAATTTAGATTTTGATGATGCATATCAATACAGTGTGGCTAAATATTATGGATTAAAAATTGTTACAATGAATAAAGATTTTGAGAAAATAAAGGATGTAGAAATAATAAAAATTAGAATTTATAAGAATTAGAAGGTAAAATTCGATTCTCCCGCTGCCTCCATAATCTTTAAAAAATCATTAACAAACTCTTTAGATTGTAGAAGATAAGGAAATTTTTTAATAAGTTTTTTATAATACATAAAAGATTTTTTATAATCTCCTGCCATTTTTGCACATATAGCTGCTTGAGAGAGGATCTGTGGTAATCCTTCGTATGAAGGAGCTTCTTTAAATGTCTCTTCAATATAAAAAAGAGCTTCTTTATATTTTTCAATATCCATTAATTGGCGAGCAATTAATAAATAAGGATGAAGTTTAGTACTTGGTCTATTAAGCCGTGCACCAGGAACTGTAACAATTACAGAAGGAATTTTTAATACAGGATGAGTAGTTTCTATTAGATATGCTTTTAATCCTTTTTTAAATAGTTGATCCAAAACATATTCTATTTCTATCTTAAAGTCAGGATGAGAGAAATAAGATAATTTATTAAAAAATATTTTTTTTCCTTTTAAAAGAAATTCCGCATCCTTTAAATCCTTAAATTTAAGAAAACAAAATGTTGGTCCTCCTTGTTTTTTTTGTACAAATTCTCTATAGAGTACCTGAGCTCTATGCTGAATCACTTCTATTAAAGCTCTTATTAGAGCAAGATCAGGATTGGGATGCGTTCCCGCAGCTCCATAAACTTTAAGCGTATCTGTAGGTGCTAAAGGATCATAAGAAATCACAGCTAAGGTCGGTATACCTAAATTTAAAGAAAAATCCTTAATAAATATCTCGATTCGAGAAGCTAAAAATTTTTCAATCAATTCTTTAATCAATGGATTTTCAATAGATTCAATACTTACGGTTGGAACTTCTAATTTTTCTTCCATTACAGTAGAAATACAATGTCTTTCAATAATCTCACATAGAGCTTGAAGTGTTGCCTCTTCTAAGGTATTTCCTGCTGCCCAGCCACTTGTTCCATAAATTCTATAGAACCATTGTAAAGGAAAAAGAACTTTTTTTGAATCCATAAGATCATAAGCTTCTATCCATTTTAAGGGTGTGTTCTTTAATTTTTCTATAAATCTTTCTTCTCTAAAAACATCACAAAGAGATAATAACAGACTTTCAATTGGAATAGCTTTTTTCTTTAGATTCTCATAAAAATCTATTAAAAAATGATCTTTTAATAAAAAAGAAAAATTGCTATATCTTTCTGCTAATTCCATAAGAGCACTTGCTTTAGCCTGTTCAGTAGTGATTCCTTTTCCAAAAGTCTCATCTATACCTAAGGAAATTGCTATTTCTTCATCAACTTTACACATATACACAGGAACTCCTATCCTGTCTAAATTGTCAATCTTTGAAATTTCCTTAAGAATGGATTTATCGGTACTATAAAGTCTCTGTAATACTTTTTCTATTGTTTCTGAAGGAAAGCAGGCTTTTTCTTGACCATAAGTATATTTCTTTAAACATGTTTTTAGCATATGGTTTTTTAAATCATCTTATTTTTTTTAGGGTACTTTTGTATTTTTTAGGAACTGTTTCTGGAAAATGAGTATAGTGAATTATACCGTTTTCATCTACATAATAATAAATTTTTAAATCATTAGATGAGTAATTTTTATTAAGTAAATTTCTATTCTCTATTTCCTCTACTGTTAAATAATTCTTTAAAATTTCTAATTTCTTTTTCCCAATCCCTTTAACTTTTAGCAAATCTTCTATAGAATTAAAAGGACCGTATTTTTCACGAAATTTAATAATTCTTTGAGCAATTTTAGGACCTATACCTGGAAGACTTTTTAATTCTCTAAAAGTGGCTTCATTAAGATTTATTTTTTCTTGTGAAAAACCAAAAGAAAACCAAAATAATAAAAAATAAAAAAAATTAATAATAAAAATTAATTTAAAAATAAAATTTCTATTTTTCAAATTTAATTAAAAATAAAATTTAAAGATATTGAGGAGGGGATTACCCCCCCAATTAAAAATATTTTTAATTATACACAACCAGTTGGTTTAGGTAATCCAGCCATTTTACATGCACCTTTTCCAGGACCAGAAGGAAACAGTTCATAAATCTTCTTTAAAGGAAATCCTGTTACCTTAGAAAGAACTCTTACCATCGGAGCAACACCATTTTTCTTATAATAATCCTGAAGATAATTAATAACCTTCCAGTGCTCTTCTGTTAATTCCTGAATCCCTTCCAAGTGTTTTACATAATCTACCCATTCAGGGCACCATTCATCTAAACCACCCTGTAAAAATCCGTCCTCATCCACTTCAAATTTTTTCCCTTTCCATTCTACTACTGGCATATCTTCACCTCCTTTAATTTTTTAAATTTTTATCATAAAATATTTTTATTAAAAAATTTAAAATTGTCAAGACCCATGGTTTTTTATTTTTTATTTTCTGCATTTTAAGTTATTTCTTTGATTAATGAAACCTCATCACATTCAGGAAATTTTGGACATTTTACACAATCAACCCATACTTTATGAGGAAGTTCATTTTTGGGGATTTCTCTAAAACCTAATTTTATAAAAAATTTAGGAATTCGTGTCAAAACAAATACCTTTGGAATTTCAAGAATTTTAGCTTCTTCTAAACATTTTTTAACAAGTTGGGTTCCTATTCCCCTCCTTTGATATTCTTCACTAACTACTAAAGATCTTATTTCAGCTAAATCTTCCCAATAAATATGTAAAGCACATGCTGCCACAATTAGGTCTTTTTCTTCGTATACAAAAAAATCTCTTACTTCTTCATAAAGTTCCACTAAAGGCCTCGGCAACACCGCTCCACTTTTAGAAAAATGAAGAATGAGTTTATATATATATTTAACATCGGAAAGCCTCGCTTTTCTTATCATCTAAGTTCTACAAGAAGTGGTTTTGAGACCTTAAAAATTTTTGAAACTTCTTTAAGATGTTTTTGAGCCTCTGTTCTATTAGAATATTTTCCTATGTAAACCCTGTAAACTTTTTTATCTTTTATTTCTGCTTCTTTTATAAAACATTCATATCCTTTATTGTTTGCTAATTCTTTCAGTTTTTTAGCAAACTCCTTTTTTGAAAAAGATCCAATTTGAATAGAATAAAAAGAAACAGGAGGAACTATTTCTTTACTTTTTTTAATTTTTTCAGCTATTTTAGCTACTTCTTTCCTTTGATATTTTAATTTCTCTTCCTTCTTTTTTTTCTTAAAATTTTCCTCTGGTTTTCTTTTTATCTGTTCAAAGGAAGATAATGATTTTTTTTGTGGATACGCGGGTTCCATAGGTGTTAACTCATATTCATGAAAAATAATTTTTTCCGATTTTTCACTTATTTTTGTCCCTACCCATATTCCGATTATAAAAACCCATATCATTATACATAGTCCAAACAAAATAAAAAATACCAGCATTAATTTACTTATCTCAATTTTAAACTTTTTCTCACTCATAATTAACCCCCTTCTTACATTTTCTCAGGAGCGGAAACACCTAAAAGTTCTAAACCGTTTTTAAAAACATTTTTACACGCAAGACAAAGAGCCAAACGTGTATGAGTAAGATTTTCATCCTCTCCAAGAATTCTATAATTAGTATAAAATTCATGAAAATTTTTTGCTAAATCTAATAAATAATAAGTAATTTTGTAAGGAGCAAAATATAAAGCCGAAGCCTCAACTACAGATGGAAATTCTTCTAAAAGTTTCATTAATTCTATTTCCTCTTTACCAGAAAGAAGTGCCCAGTTAATTTTTGTGTTTTCTATTTTTTCTATTCCCTTTTCTTTAGCTTTTTTAAACACGCTGCATATCCTTGCATGTGCATATTGAACATAATAAACCGGATTTTCTTGAGATTGCTTTTTAGCAAGTTCTACATCAAAATCTAAACCTGCTTCAAGGGAACGGGAAAGAAAAATAAAACGAATAGCATCTACCCCTACATCATCCATTAATTCTTTTAAAGTAACAAATTCTCCTTTTCTTGTTGACATACTTTTTAACTTGCCTTTCTCAATAAGATTAACCATCTGAATCAAAATTATTTTTAATCTTTCTGGATCAATTCCTAATCCTTTTAAAACTCCTTTTATTCTTGGAACATATCCGTGATGATCGATCCCCCAAATATTTATACATAAATCAAATTTTCTTTCATTAAATTTTTCATAATGGTAAGCTATATCACTTGCAAAGTAAGTATATTCACCATTGGAACGAATTATCACTCTATCTTTTTCATCTCCAAATGCTGTAGCCTTAAACCATAAAGCCCCCTCTTTCTCATAAATTAATCCCCTTTTTTTTAATATTGATAATACTTTATCTATTTTTCCTTTTTCGTATAAAGACTTTTCCGAATACCAGCTGTCATAAATAACTCTAAATCTCTCAAGATCTTCTTTTATCTCTTTTAGAATCATATTAAATGCAAAATCTCTGCAAATAGAAATTGCTTTTTCTTGAGACATTTTTAATAAATCTGGATATACTTTAAGAACTTCTTTAGCAATATCATAAATATAATCTCCTTTATAATAATCTTCTGGGAATTCAATATTTTCACCAGAAAGTTCTTTTGCTCTTAGATAGACCGATTTCCCAAGAATTTCCATTTGGGTTCCTCTGTCATTAATATAATATTCTTTAATCACTCGATAACCAGCGAAATCTAAAATTCTTGCCAATGAATCACCATAAGCTGCTCCTCTTCCATGTCCTATATGGAGCGGACCTGTGGGGTTTGCTGAAACAAATTCTATAAGAACTCTTTTCCCTTTACCTAACTCTGTTCTACCATAATTTTTACCAAGTTCTAAAATCTTATTTAGGTTCTTTTTATAATATTCTAAACTTATCCAGAAATTGATAAATCCAGGCTTTGCTACTTCTATTTTTGAAAATATTTCTTTTTTTGAAGATAACTTTTGAGAAATTTTCTCTGCTATTTCTAAAGGGTTTTTTTTTAATTTATTCTTTAATATTAAAGCTATATTAGTTGCATAATCCCCATGAATTTCTTTTTTCGGTTTTTCTATTTCATAAGAATCAGGTAAAACATTTCCAAATAAATCTATAACTGCTTCATCAATAGCCTCTTTAATCCTCTTTTTTATCAACCTTCTCCTCCTTCTTTTTCTTAAGGAGTGAATAATCGGGAGAATAATCAGGGCATTTTATAGGTTTAGTACTATCAAAGGAATATTTTTTGGTACATACTTCACGCCATGCACAATTAGCACAAAGTTGAGGTATATCTTTTTCATTATTATTCTGGGAATCTTTCAACTTCTATCACCACCTTTCCTTTAGTAAAATCTATACTTTTAATTTTACCTTTCAGTTTTTTTGGCTCTTCAAAAAAGAATCTTAAAACTATTTCTTCTTTTTCATTTATTTCCAACTGAACTACATCTCTAAAAATTTCTTTTTCTTCTTTACCATTTTTTAACCAGATTTTTGCTTGACACATCTAATATCACTCTCCTTTAAAAGTTTTATCTTATTAAGAAACTCCAAAATTAAACTTTTGTCAAGGTAAAAACTTGAAAAATATTCTGGTGGTGAAGCAATAAGTTCTATTTTTTCTTTACTAATAGGGTGAGGAAATGCCAAATAAAAAGAATGAAGTAAAATTGCTTTTCCTTTTAAAATCATAATTTTTGACCCATATTTAATATCTCCTATTATTGGATGTCCTATATGGGATAATATAACCCTTAATTGATGTTTTCTTCCTGTAAAAGGATATAAAAGTAGCCAACTTCTATTATCTTGTTTTTTAATTACCATAGCATAAGTATAAGCTTCTTTAGAATTTTTTATATACTCATTAAATACCTCTGCTCTTTTTTTATTTTCGTTCCATTTTATATAATTTCTCCAAAGAAATTCTCCCCCAAAAGAACCCTCTACTACTGCAAGATAAATTTTATCTACTAAACCTGCTTGAAAACTTTTAAAAATGCGGGCTGCAGATTTACTTCTTTTTGCAAATATTACAACTCCCGAAACCGGCTTATCAAGTCTATGAACAACACCGAGAAATACATTCCTTGATTTTTTATCTTTTATTTTTATATAATTTTTACATATCTTTAAAAGGCTATTCTTATCAGACCCTCCCTGAACCACCAGTCCCGGGGGTTTATTAACAGCAAGGATATGTTTATCTTCGTAAATAATTTCAGGAACCTTAATAAAAGATTCTTTCATTTTTTGGAAGGAGATTCAATTTCCTTAGATTCTTTTGAAGGTTTATAAAATTCCTTAGGAATACCAAATATTCTAAAAATAAAATCATAAATTCCTCTTCCTATACTTTTAGGATGTAAGGGAATAATTGTAAAATCTTCATATGTTCCTGTAACTTCAATAGGTATATAAACTAACATTCTCTCTTTACCAAGAATTTTTTTTACACCAGGGATATATTCTAAAATCACATCTACTGTTTTAAAAGGCGAAGCATAAAAAATAAATTTTATTCTTTTGTCTGTAATTTTATAAATTGGTAATTCAACATTTCCTTTACCAAATAATCTAAATCCAGGAGCAGATAAGAATAATTTGCTTATATTTAAATTATTATTTTTAATATCTCCTTTTATATTTAATTCTTCATAAGGTAAAAGATGACTTTCCAGATCAGGGATTTTCCCTTTAAAAAGATCAATAGGACTGAGGAAACCCAAAACTTTTGTAATTAATGGTGCCCTATAAAGATATCCGTTCTTAGAATTCATAACAAATTTTCCTAAAAAATTTTCAAAAATGCTTTTTTCTCCACTTGTATGTAAATAACCTTTTATTTCAAACGGACCCTCTAACATCACCTTAGGCATTTCTTCAGGATAAAGACAAGAAACAAAGTCTAATAAATCCCCAGAAGAAGGTAAAATATTTATTACAAGTTCTTGAGATTTTAAATCTTTTTCATATCTCCCATTCATCAATATTCCACAAAAATTAGCTTTAATTATTTTAATTTTAAATTTTTTTTCTTTATCATATACCATTTCCCATTGCAGATCTTCCAATTGATGAGAACTTGGTAAAATTAAACTTTTTAAATTACAATTTATTTGTAAAACCACTGGTAAAGATACAAATTTTTTAAATATGCTAAATTCTTTCTTACCTTTCTTTTTCTTTAAATTTTCAAAATATTTCGAATTGAACGATTTTCTTAAATCTGCTTTATTCCCTGTTAAATTACCATTAATTTTTAAATATTTTCCATTTTTTATAAATACTAAATTGCCTTCAATTTGTGAATCATTCCAGTTAATCTTTGTATTATAAATTTTAATCTGATCTTTATTCCATTCTATTTTAGAATTAATTAAAAATTTACTAAATTTATACAGTATATTTATATCTTTTAAAATTAAATCACTTTTTTTTATATCAATTTGATTGTTTAAATAACTATAAATTAAATCTTTAATAAAATTTTTACTATAATGATGAGTATCTTTAACATTTTCATAATATTGACTTGAAAAATCCAAATCTAAATCAGCTTTTATAAGACCGGACATCTTATATCGATTTTCAAATATATTTGAAATTTCTTTAAGATCTATTTTACCTTTTATTTTTATAATATATTTTTTATCAAAATCAAATTTTATATAAAATTTAGATTTTTTACCTTCCAAATCAGTTACAAATTTAAACTTATCTTTTTCTTTAGTAAAATTTAAATTAATCCATATTTTATTAATCTGGTGAAATCCTGTATATTTTAAAATATTATTTGTATAAAAAAAAGTAAAATTTGATATATAAATTGGAGAATTAAAAGATAATTTTTCTGGTATATTTTTTAATTTAATAAGCTTAGAAGCTAATTTTTTATTCACTATCCCGCTTCCTTTTAAATTAAAGTATCCTTTTGTATAATTTCCTTCCACCTCAAAAGGAGAATCATCTAACCAAATTTTTGAATTCCTTAAAGTCAATTTATTATTTTCAAGCTTCCAGATAAAAGATGGACTTTTTATTAAAAATTTTTTTCCTTTATATAAATATTCTAATTTTAAATCTATTATTTTACCTTCAGCTATTAAATTTTTAAAAGTACGTAAATTTTGCAAAGAATTTGCTTTTTTCTTTTTTAAAGATACTTTACAAGAAACTTTATCCAGAGAAATTCCTTTAAAACTTATTTTATATTTAGAAAATATTTCATCTAATTTAGGATAATCTTTGCTTAGATCTTTTAATAAATCTTCTAAAATCCATATATCTTGAGCATCGAAATCTGCTATATATTTTTTTAAATCAATAATTCCTGAAAAATTTTTAATAAAATTTCTATCTTTTTTTATTACAAATTTTGAAAGAAATACTTGGTGAGATTTATACATTAATTCACCACTTTCAACTAAAAAAGTATTTTTATAATAAGGAATTTTTGCTAAAACTTTTTTAAATTTAAGTTCGACTTTTATATGAGGTTTAGGAAATTTTCCTTTAATTTCTAATTTAACGAATGTATCTCCATCACAATGATAATTTTTTAAAAATTTTAATTTTTTCTTAAATAACACTAAACTTGTTTTTCTTATATTTTCTCCATTTCCTTGAATATTTGCTTTTAAGTAAATATGAGGATTTCTCGAAATTTCAACAGAAAAATTTTTTATATCAGCGAAAATATTTTTATTTATAATACTATTACCATGAAAATGAAAAATTTTATTATGTAAAGATATTTCTCCGGTGGTTTTTTGAAATTGTAAGGGGATATTGGAAAATTTTTTAGAAATTTCTATTTGAGATAAATCAAAAGTTAAGTTTTTGGTCTTTGCACTTAAAATAAAATTAGAAGTTGAAAAAAGTTCTTTCAAATTTTTGCCTGAAGTTTCAAAATTAATATCATATAATATTCCTTTTTTTATTGAATGCAGAATATCTTTAATTTTCTTTTTATTATTTACAAATTTAAGAATTATAGGAGTTATATGAGTTAAATTCAATTTTTTTATTGAGGCTTCAATAAAATATTCTTTTGAAGATTTTTCAAATTTTATTTTTCCTTTTACAAGAGGATATTTCATATCTATAAGATTTATTTTGAGCAATTTTTGATCTTTTTTAATTACAGCAAGCCCTTGGAATATTCCACAAATAAAATTTTCTGAAGGAGCTTTTTTTAATACCATACAAGGAGCTGAACCAATAAATCCTATGTTAAGAACCCCTTTTTCTAAATTTAATTCAGCTCGTAAATTTATCGCTGTTTTCAAAATACCTTTATGAGAACAAAGACGAAATTTTGAAAGATCAACTTGTTCCAAACTTAAGGAACTTTCTAAAAATGCTCTTTTATAATCTAATCTTCCTTTAAGTGAAAGGGATTTAAAACTTGGAGAACTTGCTATAAATTTTGCTAATATCTGATGCTTATTGATAGTGGATTTACCATTTATTTTGATTAATTTGATCCATCCCAAAGATGATTCATGTTGAATTTCTCCATTTTTTATTTCTAAAATCATAGGTTCTAATTGAGATAAACGTGCACTGATTTTTGCCCAATTTATAGGTCTTTTTTTCTTTATATGATAAATTTTTAATTTAGGAGAATGTAAGATTACTTCCTTAGGACTAAAATTAAAATAAAAAAGATTTTTCTTTAAACTAAATTTTAAAATTGAATAAGGAGAATGAAATTTGAATCTTTTATTGCTAATAGAAAGGGCTTTTATTTTTATATTCTTTTTAAATAAATTTACATTAATTTTTTCATACTTGAAATCTATACGTTTTGAAGTTTTAATAAAATTGAAAATCTTTGACTTAACTTTAGGATGATTTAAAATATAATTCAAATTAATTGATAAAAAGATAACACATAATAATAAAAAAAAGAAAAAAAAGATACTTATTAAAAAAAGAAGTTTTCTTTTTTTCATTAGGATAGAATTTTAGTTTTAATATAAGAAAAATCAAGTTAATTTTTGAGAAGCCTTAAAGCAAGCTTAATAGCTGAGATAAAGCTTTGAGGATCAGCTACTCCCTTCCCAGCTATGTCATAAGCTGTTCCATGACAGGGGGAAGTTCTAACAATTGGTAATCCTAAAGTTACATTTACACCATCTTCAAAATGAAGTAATTTAAATGGAGCTAAACCTTGATCATGATAAAGAGATACCACTAAATCAAATCTCCCTTTATAAGCCCAATAGAAAATACTATCTGCTGGATATGGACCACTTACTGGAATTCCTTCTTTTTGGCAAATTTTAACAGCTTTTTTTATTATTTTTTCTTCTTCATCTCCTAAAAGCCCGCTTTCTCCTGCATGAGGATTTAATCCACATAAAGCTATTTTAGGGTTTTGCTTTCCTAATTTTTGCAAAAACCTGAAGGATAAATTGCAAACTTTATATATCTTTTCAGTTGTAATACTTTGAGGAACTTCTTTTAAAGGTATATGAATAGTTACTAAGGAAACTATTAACTTATCTCCATAAAATGCCATTGCATAATCCGAAATATTAAATTCTTTTGCTAACCAGCTTGTATGCCCAGAATATAAAATCCCTACTTTATTAAGTCCTTCTTTTGATATAGGAGCTGTAACAATCCCTTGAACTTTTCCTTCCTTTGCTAAATTTATAGCAGTCTGAAAATATTCTGCCATTGCTTTATAACCTTCTATAGTGGGTTTACCTGGAATAATATCCAATTCTGATAAAGAAATAATTTCTGTATTAGGTAAAGGTAAATTTAAATTTTCAGCAGTTTTTTGAAGAACTTTTTTATCTCCGATAATTAAAAAATATTTATTATAATCTTTCAATTCATTTAAACTTTTGATAATAATTTCAGGCCCAATACCAGCAGGACATCCCATTGAAATAGCAATTTTATAAGACATGATAAAAAAATAATGCCCCTGAGAAGGGGCAATTTATTAAAATTTTATTTCATTTCCTCAAAATCAGCGTCAATTACATCGTCTCCGCCTTTTTTTTCTTTCTTTTGCGTACTTTCTGATGTTCCTCCTGCTGTAGCCTCACCTTTTCCTGCTTTTTCTCTATAAAGCATTTCTGCTAATTTATAAGATGCTTGTGTTAATTCATCACTTGCTTTACGAATTGCGTTAATGTCATTTCCTTCCATAACTTTTCTCAAATTATTAATTTTTTCTTCTACCTCTTTTTTAAGGCTCTCTGGAACCTTATCTCCCAATTCTTTTAAGGATTTTTCTACAGAGTAAATTAAGCTATCTGCCTGATTACGAGCCTCTGCAAGCTCTTTCTTTCTTCTATCTTCCTCAGCATATTGTTCAGCTTCTTTTATAATTCTTTGAATCTCTTCCTCACTTAATCCAGAGGAGGGTCTCACAACTATAGATTGTTCCTTACCTGTTCCAAGATCCTTAGCTGTAACATGAAGAATTCCATCTGCATCAATATCAAAGGTTACTTCAATTTGAGGAACACCTCTGGGTGCTGGAGGAATTCCGACTAAGTCGAAACGAGCAATACTTTTATTATCCTTAGCCATTGGTCTTTCACCCTGTAATACATGAATAGTTACTGCTGTTTGATTATCTGTAGCAGTGGTAAAAATTTGACTTCTTCTCGTAGGAATAGTTGTTCCTCTTGGTATGATAACTGTAAATACTCCTCCAAGCGTTTCTATACCGAGAGAAAGTGGAGTTACATCTAAAAGCAAGATATCTTTTACTTCTCCTTTTAATACTCCAGCCTGTATAGCTGCTCCCATTGCAACTACTTCATCTGGATTAACCCCTTTTACAGGTTCTTTTCCAAATATTTCTTTTACTTTCTGTTGAACTCTTGGCATACGGGTCATTCCACCCACTAAAATTACTTCACTTATATCCTTAGGAGTAATTCCAGCATCTTGCATAGCTATTCTGCAAGGTTCTTCTAATTTATCGATTAAGTCCTCAACTAGACTTTCTAATTTAGCTCTTGTCAATTTCATAACTAAGTGTTTAGGTCCTGTAG
>Ga0164318_10001282_pt1 | contig 22081 bp, 19 predicted proteins | sample GuaBasSedimGuay9_FD_113734 | JGI IMG/M metagenome (GOLD analysis project Ga0164318, IMG submission 113734) | Subseafloor sediment microbial communities from Guaymas Basin, Gulf of California, Mexico - Guay9, Core 4571-4, 0-3 cm | ecosystem: Environmental > Aquatic > Marine > Hydrothermal vents... | reverse complement strand
GATGTCATGGGTTCCTGGAAAATCATGGAAATCCTGGCCCCCCTGATGGCGGCCATTTTTTTTTCATTCATTTTTAAAAGGTTATGGCCTTCAAACTCAATTTTTTCTGCGTAACAACTGCCGGAAGGAGGGAGAAGTCCCATGATAGCCATGGCAGTCATGGATTTACCGCACCCGGATTCTCCCACAAGGCTTAAGGTTTTTCCCTTTTGTACACTAAAGCTGACATCCCTGACAGCATGAAGCGTTCCCGCCGGAAGATCCAGATCCACATTTAAATGTTTAACCTCAAGCAGAGCACTCATGATCTTCCCTCCGGGGATGTCACATCCCTTAGCCCGTCTCCGAAAAGGTTCATGCCCAGCACAAGAAAGAAGAGCGCCACACCCGGTATGGTGACAAGGTATGGATCAAAGAGCATTAAATCTTTTCCTTCGGATATCATGAGTCCCCAGGATGGTGTGGGAGGCTGAACTCCCATTCCCAGGAAAGAAAGAGCAGCTTCAAGAAGAATGGCTCTGCCGATTTCAAGAGTGGCCACAATGACAATGGAATTAAACAGGTTCGGCATGATCTCACGAATCATGAGCCACGGAATGGAGCAGCCGGCAGCCCTTGCTGCCTGAACATAATCCATGCTTCGTATCTGCTGGGTTGTGGCCCTTAAAATAACGGCAAACCGGTCCCAGATCAGGCAGCCTAGTACCATAATCACCACATGCATGGAGCCCCCGATGAGCGCTACCACGGCAATGGCCACCAGAACTGCGGGCAGGGCAAGACGGACCGTGATGATAAAACTGACAATATAATCAGCCTTGCCGCCGAAATAGCCGGCAGTCAGTCCCAGTGAGATGCCGATGACGGCAGCAATAGACATGCATGAAAATCCAATTAAAATGGATACGCGGGACCCGTAAACCAGCCTGGAAAGGTAATCTCTGCCCATGCTATCGGTTCCTAACGGGTGGTCCCATGATCCTGCTTCACTCCATACCGGAGGAACCATTCGATTGGAAAGATTCTGATGATAAGGGTCATGGCTTGAGAGATAGGGGGCAAAAATTGCCACCATAAAAACCATGAGAACCATAACCCCGCCAATGATAAATCCTTTATGGGTCATCATACGCCGACGCATAATCTGGCCGGGTGTCGGAAAGACGACATCCATGCCCAACCCGGAATTAAATTGTTGTTGTTGTGTGGGTGTCATAAATCAAGAACTCCTGATTCTAGGGTCAAGGAAGGCATTGAAAATATCCGCCATAAAGGTCAGAAAAATATAGGTGGTGGAAAGAAACAGAACAATTGCCTGGACAACGGGCAGATCTGATCTTGAGATGGAAACCCAGGCCAGGTTGCCCAGACCGTTCAGGGCAAATATGGATTCAATGACAATGGATCCCCCCAGCATAAAACCCAGCTGGACCGCAGCAACTGCAACAACGGGAATGATGGCATTTCTAAGGGTATGTTTAAACAATATCTTGGGCCATCGCAACCCCTTTGCCCTTGCTGTCCTGATGTGGTCCGACGCCAGCACCTCAAGCATTCCCGACCGAACCAGGCGCATGATGGCAGGAGTGGCATAATATCCCAGGGCAATGGTCGGCATGACAAAATGCTGCCAGGTATCACTTCCGGATATGGGAAGCCATCTTAAATGCACCCCGAAAAAGATGATGAGAATCAAGCCAAACCAGAAGGAGGGCATGGCCTGGCCCATGACGGAAATCGACAAAGCAATTCTGTCAATCCACGTATTGGGCCTGATCGCGGCCAGCATGCCTAAAGGTATGGACAAGATCATGGCAAAGGACAGGGCACAGACCCCCAAGGTCATTGTCACTCCCATGCGTTCCTTGATCATCTGTGCCACGGGTTGATTCAGGTAAGGGGAGTTTCCTAAATCTCCATGGAGTGCCCTGCCTGCCCATTCAAAGTACTGAATGATCAAGGGACGGTCAAATCCGTATTGAATTCTCACAAACTCAATCTCTTCATTACTTGCACCTTCTCCTGCCAGGGAAATGGCAGGGTCGCCCGAGACCCTTAATAGCATGAAGCTGATCAGCGATACCGTTACCATGACAATCATAGCGAGTCCCAGGCGTTTTAATGTATAGATTAACATAGTATTATCTTCATTATTTCCATTTTGCCTGGAAAAATCTGGGCACTGCATCGGGATAGGGTGTGAAATGCAGATCTTTTGAATAACAATTGTTGGATACATAGGTGAACATGGGGCACCAGTATGCCTGATCGGCAATCCGTTTCAACGCATCAGAGTATAGTTTTTTGCGTTTAGCCGTATCAATGGAGCTATCTGCTTCAATGAGCAGGTCTTTTACAATAGGATCACGGGAAAGGTCATCAGCTTCAAACTCAAAGAAATGACTGACAATGGCGGATACATCATTAATGGAATAGGAACCCCAGGTGAGAAACTGCATCTGGGCCTTTCCGGAACGTGATTTTTCCCTGAGTGCGGCATATTTCAAGATCATCAATTTCGCTTTGATACCCACAGCAGCAAGATCACCGATCATGGCTTCGGCAAAGGGTCTGTTCCTGTATCCGTAAAGGGTGGTTTCAAACCCGTTGGGATAGCCTGCTTCGGACAATAATTTTTTGGCTTTTGCAGGATCATATTTATATTGTTTTACATCCTGTTCGCATCCGAACTGGGACGGGAAACAGGCGGAATAAACCGCACGGGATTGTCCGCCTAAAAGGTTTTTGGCAATGGAGTCCCTGTTAATGGCATGATTAACGGCCTGTCTGACTTTAAGGTTTGCAAAGGGGTTGTCCATGCCATGTTCTTTACCGGAACGGTTTGCCGAATCAAACTGTAGGTACCCGATCCGCATGGTTTCTGCGGGAGTAACGGTGAGGCTCGGAACCTTGGCAAGCTTGGCAGCCTGGTCCGGGGGAACCAGATAGATCCAGTCAAGGGAGCCTGTCATGAGTTCTGCCATCTGGGTATTGATTTCAGGAAGCGTTCTCCACACAATTTTACCAATGTTAGGCTGGCCTTTGGGGCTGTCTTTAAAATAATTTTCATTTTTCACCATCACGATTTTTTGACCCGGGATTACTTCGACAATTTTATAGGGGCCTGAACCAATGGGTTTAACACCAAAGCCTTCTGTGCCCACTTTTAAATAATAGTCTTTGGGGTAGATAGGATTTGCACCTGATAAAAACTCAAAGGCTGCGGGAAATGGTTTTTTCAGCATGATTTTTACGCTGTAGGTTCCTGTTTTTTCCACACGATCAATCCAGCTTGAGTAGCGCTGGGTTTTAACTTTGTTATCAGGGTTTGCCGCAAAGTTAAGGGTGTATGCGACATCATCCGCCGTAAGCTCCTGACCATTATGAAACTTAATCCCTTGTCGGAGACTAATCTCCATCTCGGTATCAGAGTTCCATTTAAAAGTTTTTGCAATCAACCCCTTGTATTCATAGGTGACAGGATCACGATACAAAAGATTGTCATATGCATGCCTGGCAATAACAATTCCTTCACGGGCCGTATTAAAATACCGGTCCAGAGTTTCAAGTTCTTTGCTGAATGCGATATTCAAGGTGTCATCTTTTTTGCCGGCAAAGGCAGACGGTAAAAAACATGAGCAGCACATGAGAACCATCAGCGAGATGGACAATAAATTGATACTTTTTTTCTTCATTTTACTTACCCTCCTGATAAAAATATTATGTTACGATTATTCTTTAAGCAAACACATTAAATAAACATGTTTACTCACCTTAATCTTTTGTTTTTATATCAATTTTTTCTTTGAAAAAATTTTCAACCGCCTTGAATAATATGTCTGCTCCAATTTCCAGAACATCTTCATGAATATCAAAATTTGGAGAATGCAAAGGGTGGGTGATGCCGTATTTTTTGCTTGCACACCCGAACCGCATCATGGCTCCGGGACATTTTTGAACAAAATAATAAAAATCTTCGCTGCCCATGATAAAGGGCAGGACGTTTACATTTTTTTTCCCCAGAACGTCCACGGATGCCGTATAAAGGGATTGGCAAACTTTTTTATCATTAACCCCTAAAGGACCTCCCGGTTTAAAGATAAGTTCACACTTTGCCTTGAAAATATTTTCAATCCCGTGTGCCAGATTTTTCATGGCGTTAAAGATCTCGTTTCTGACAGCCTCATCATGGGTGCGGATAGTGCCTTTTAAAACAGCGTGTTCCGGAATTACATTCTTTGCTTCTCCGGCATGGAAAGTACCCACACTGATAACAGCTGACCGGGCCGGACTGATGTGCCGAGGGATAATGGATTCCAGGTTTGTTACAAATAAACCGCCTGCTGTAATGGGATTAATTCCTTTATGAGGGTGGGCACCATGGGTTCCCTTACCTTTTATCACAAGTTCAAATGAATCAGAGGATGCATGGCCGATGTGGGTGAATACGCCTGCCGTTCCCACGGGTAAATTGGGGTCCATATGACCTGCAACGATTTGATCCACGCGGGGATTTTCAAGAACACCTTTTTCAATCATGGCTTTAGCACCACCTAATTTTTCTTCTGCAGGCTGAAAAATAAATTTAATGGCTCCCTCTATTTTGCTTAGCAAATCAGAGTCTTTAATTTTTTTTGCAACACCCAGAACAATAGCAGTATTGGCATCATGACCGCAGGAATGCATGACTCCAGCGTTGGTTGATTTATAGCTTTTATTACCCTGTTCCTGCATTGGCAGCGCATCAATGTCTGCTCTCAGTGCAATGGTCTTGTTCTCCCCGGAGTCTTTTTTCGTGCCCTGAAGAAGGCCGACTACACCGGTTAGGTCATCAAATGTTTGGATCTGAACATTCAGGGTTTTAAGCACTTTACAGATTTGCCGGGTAGTCCTTTTTTCAAGGCTGGACAGTTCAGGGTGTTTATGAAAATCATTCCTGAGAGCTATGATCCAATCTCTAAATTCATTTTGACAGGGTGACATGGCACTCCATTTTCAGCTTTGAAAAACCATTGCTGTTGTGTACTTTTTTATTTGTTTTGAAGTTCATAGCTTCCTGGCCTACCTCATTAATTGGGCGGCGGATCAACCGCTGCAATTTCAGATTTAATTATCTGGGCAATTTTCCGGCATTTTTCCTTTGTCATTCGACTGGTAATACCTGCCATGCTGATGGCTGCGACAACCTGTCCCCTTTTATTAAAAATGGGAGCGCCTATACCGATGGAATCCAGACTGACAATATGGATACTGTTTGAGTATTTCAGTTTTCGGGTACGTTTGATCCATGATCTAACCTTTTCAACCTTAATACCATAATATTTCAAATATCCGGGGGCATTGGCTGCAAGAATATCTTCCCTCTGTTTTTCAGGCAGAAAAGAGAGTAATGCCTGGCCCGCCGCCCCAATGCCGAGAAGCCGCCGCTCACCAATATCAAATCCCAGTACCTGAACACGGGATTTGCCCACAGTCCGGTCGATGCACAGCCCGTCATAACCGGAACGAATAACCAGGTGGATGACATTATCGGTCTGCCTACAGATTCGTTCCAATGTGGTATGGAAGCGGTCTCGAATAGAAAATTGCTGGGTGGCAGTCCCCAGAGAGTACAATTCAGTCCCCAGATGATATAATTTTTCTGCAGCATCAAAGAATAAAAATTCCTCTTCGAGTAAAACTGCGAGAATACGATGGACTGTGGGGGGAGGAAGACACACATCCTTTGCAATTTTAGACAGTCTTGCACCTGTTTCATTGTATTTGGAGACAGAGCGTAGAATGGCAATGGTCCGACGGATGCTTTGGGCCCCTCCCTGACGCTTGGAATTTTCTTTTACCGCTTGTTTGATTCGATCATTTGCCATAATTCTTCCGATAGTCTGTTTCCCCCATTCTTTTATAAAATATGGGCACCCTATACAATTTTCCATATTGTGGAATAAAGTATTCCACAATTTAGAATAACTTTATTGAGATATTTTTCCCCTGTCAAGGACTATTTTTAAAAAAGTTTTAGCAGATTCACAATAATTTTTTTGTATTATTTTTCCATTAAAGTCTCTCCTTGCCGAATAAGATGCTGTCTCATTTTTAGTTCAACTTCATTTGGATCTTTTTTTTGAAATGCCTTCAGGATCATTCGGTGCTCATCCATGGAGGCTTCAAATCTGTTGGGCTGCAATAATTGCTTTTTTCGATATAAAAAAATTTTTTGCCTTAATTCATTGACTACCTGATCCAGCACATCGTTTTTAGCAAGTTTCTGAATAAGGCCATGGAAGCTCCAGTTTGTTTTTAGATATTTTTCAGGTTCATTATTTTTATAATACTTCTCAAGATCGGCATGGAGGGATTCAATTTTTTTTAAATTTTTTTGATTCATTTTTTGAGTGGCAAGTCGGGCACACATGCCTTCCAACCCGCTCATAACTTCGAACATTTGCTGAATTTCTTTTTTGTTTGGTAGGGTAACATGGGCGCCCTTAAAAGGAGTTATGGTCACAAATCCTTCTTTTTCCAGGTAACGGAAAGCTTCCCTTATAGCATTTCTGCCAATCTCCAAGCTGCTGGCAATTTCCATTTCTACCAGTCGATCCCCGGGCTTTAGCCTCCCGGATCTGATGGCTTCTCTGATCTGCTCTATCACCCGCTCAACAAGAGTGAATCTTTTTTCTGCCTTAAAAATTGCTTTCATAAAAGCCCATATATTATGTATTGTACATTGTGGACAATGTACAATGTGTCATTTCTATTGTCAAGATTTTTTGTAGTCCTTTGAAACGGTTCAGTTGTGGCTTTTTAATTGAGTCAAAGGCGTCTTTAAATATTCGATAAAGTCTGCGTAGCAGGCCGGGTTAAAATGGAGTGATAATTCATTCATGAACCCGTGCAGGCCATCTGTTCTTGTGCAGGTGACGCGATTTTTTTTATGCAGGCGGCTGATGAGGATATCTACATTAAAATGGGGCTCTTGTTCCGGAAAAATGAGCTCGACGTCAAATACGGGAAAAACACCGGTCTGGTGCCGGATCTGCGAACCATAAAAGCAAAAAGCCTTTTTTACATGTTTTAATGATAATTGGGGGGATATCCCCCAGATTGCAGATGCTCCTACACTGAACCCGATCAGGACAATATTCGGGCCGGACGGGTCGATCCGGTCTGTCAGGATCGACTGGTATTTCTCAAGCCCCACCCGGGTCATGAAATAATCATAGGCATGGGCTTCGGTTTTAAATTCAAGATTAACACCATTGTAGGGATCAATGATCTGTACGTCGGAAACCATCTGTGACAGTTTTTCACAGATGGTTTCCAGGGCAGGGGTCCTGCCGAATATATCTGCAACCAGAAAGAGGTCCATTATCGTCTATAATATCAGTGATTCCGATGCTAAAGATGCCACAGTATCAACCTTTATTCCCAGTTTATAATGATTGGAAAGCTCTCCAAGCTGTCTGTGGCAGGAGAGACAGGCAGTAGCCAGATGGGGCAGGCCGGTTGCAACCATTTGATCTGCCTTGGGTTTTCCTGTAATCATTCTTTTATTTTTGCTGGTGCTGTCCTGTAGAATACCGCCGCCGCCGCCGCAGCATACGCCATCTTCTCTGTTGGGTATCAGCTCTACAAGTCCTTCTCAGACCATGGAAAGCAATTGCCTGGGTGCATCATACCCCCCTGATTTTCTGGCAATATTACAAGGGTCGTGGTAAGCAATTTTGTAAGGATGCACACCTGGATCAAATTTTAAGATCCCTTTTTTAGCATATCGAACAATGAGCTCGGGCATGCTGACCACTTCAAACTTTGGTTTTCTTCCAATGATATCTTCCAAAAGAAATTTCAAGACATGGTATCCATGACCGCATTCTGAAAGCACAAGGGTTTCAACGCCGAGTTCCTCGGCCGGTTCAACCACCATCAGGGCCATTTTTTTTACAATATCATCCTTGCCCACAAAATATCCCCAGTTGGTCACATCGGTATGATGAGCGGACAGGGTCCAGGTTTCTTTTATGGCATAAAACAGTTTTGCCATGGCGGTTAAATGAAGCAGGTTGATGCCAAGCTCCCTTGGGTTGGGAAGATAAAGAAGTTTTGTTCCTTTTATGTCATGGGGGATCTCGGCATTTGGATCATCCACTTCATCCACAAATTCTTCACTGACCCATTCAACAGTTTCCACAAACTCCTCTTTGGTCAGTGCGTTGACATCTCCCAGTTCAATGCGGTTTTTAATGCCTATTTTAATGTCTTTGGGGATATTGCCATCTGCAATAGCAAGGCTTCTTGCCTTTCTGACCACTTTGTCCATGGTAATCCCCATGGGGCAACCTTGTGTGCACCGGTTGCAGATCAGGCAATCCCAGAGCATGTTGCTGTTTACAAGCTGTTCATCAAGTCCGAGAGCTGCCATGCGGATAATCTGGCGGGGTAAAGGACCACCTTCTCCATCAAACCAGGTACATCTTGAGTTGCAGGCTCCGCAGGTCAGGCATTCAGCAATATTATCCCCCAGGGTAAACTGGTTCAGCAGTTTAGACAGAGCCGATGTTTTCTTTATTGTTGCAGTATCCATATGTATTATCCTTTATTTTCACACTTTGGAAATAATGCGGTCTAATTTTTTGGTTTCATTTGCAGCGATGGGTTCCCATACCACCTCAGTACCATCCATTCCCGGGATGCTTAATACTTGTTTCACGCTAGTATCGGCAGCACTGCTTCCTTTAAGGGATCTGCAATTTTCTTCGTGGCAACCTGCTATAATTACTTTTGATGCACCGTTTAAAAGGGCTTTAAGAATGATATCACTGCTGATTCTACAGGCACATGGAATGGGAATCAGGGTGGTGTTATCCGGCAGTACAAGCCTGCTGGCTGCAAGGACAGCTGATCGTTCACAGGCCAGGATTACTTTTTTATCTTCTTTAACTTTTTCGGCGATCTGATCATTGGCCAGGGTTTTTGATTCAATGGCATATGCCGGGCAGCTTGCAACACAAAGATGGCAGGAGAAACAGGCATCCGGTACAATCTGGGGTCTGTTTTTATTGTTCATGATAATGGCCGAGTGCGGGCAGACCCGGATACAGGTCAGACATTGGGCGCATTTTTTTTCATTAATTTCAACCCCGGTATCAATTTGAGTTTCATCCGTGGACCGATCAATGGATTCAGTTGAAAGAACGGATAAGATATCATTGATTTCATTGTTCAGGTCATCCGGATCTGTTTCAGCATGGCAGGTTCCGGCGAAAAAGATACCTTTTCGAGGGGAACCGGTCAAACGGTGACGGGTGTTGGCAGATTGTAAAAAGCCTTCCTTATCAAGGGGCTGGTGCAAAAGTGCGGCGGCAGCTTTAAATTCTTCGGCCGGTTTTAAGGCCAGAGGTAAGACAAGACAGTCACAGTCAAGATTCAATTCAATGGATGGCAGTGTAGCCTCTTTGAGTTTGATCAAAAATCCAGTGCCCGAATCTTCAAATTTTATGTCTTCATTTTTTTCAAATCTGAAAAAATCAATCCCCTGCTTCCGTGCCGTATCATAGAGGCGTTGTCCCAGTGCATTGTGAACCAGCATCTTGTTCATGATGATGGAAATATTTTTCCCCAAGGCTCTTGCTTTGACAGCTGTTTCCAGGGCAAGGCGGGCAAAAAATTTAAACTCAGGACCGAAATAATCCAGCAGGATGACGATGTTATCCGGGCAATGGTCAGGATTTTTTTCAACCATCTGAGAGAAGGTGTCAAGATTTAAGGGCTTATTGGCGAGGCTGTCAATTTTGTTTAACGATTGGTCCGGCTCAAATGCTGCAACAATGGCGGCACAGGTGAGATGTTTCTTCTCATTTTTTGATTCATAATAGAGCGAAAAATTGCCGGCTGTGCCACTGATGGAAATAATCCTGCAATCATTTGAAAGATCTGTTTCCAGCCCAAACAGATGGGTTGAATAACCTTTTGAAGAAATGATCTCAGCTGTCTGATCTGCCTGGACACCCCCTCCAAATACGGCAATATTTATTTTATTTGTTATGTTTAAACCAAGGTCTTCAATAATTTTGGCAGCTGCTATCCGGCCTTCCTGTTTTGAAGTCAGGATATCTTTTGGACCCTTGGCACACCCTGCAATCACCACGTCCTTTGAAAGAGCCGCTTTGTCTGTATTGAAAAATCCCCAGGAATTGGGTTTAAGATTAAGCATATCATCAGTTGCTTCATGGGTTGAGGAAGGCTGCATACCCACAGAAAGGACGATGAGATCAAAGGCTTTGGAAACCCTGGACTGGGTTCCTTTATCCTCTGCCACGATGGTCAGCATATTTGTTTCACTCTCTTCAAGGATTTCGGCAGGAACTCCCTGAACCAGGCTAATATTTTTGGAAAGCGTTTCAAACAGGGGTCTTATCTCTTTTCCAATGACTTGAAGATCCATGTAGAAGAGTGTGATGTCGGATTCAGGATAAAGATGGGTCAGCTTGTTGGCGTGGCGCATGGATATTTTACAACAGACCTGGGAACAATAATCTTTTCCCATCTCACGGTTCCTTGAACCCACACATTGGATAAAGGCAATTTTTGGATCAGGTTTTTCATTAAGAAATCCTGAAAGCGTTTCCTCTCTCAGCAAGGTGTTCAACTCAGCCGTAGTGATTACGTTTTTATAATCATCATAGTGAAAGGAATTTATCTGGGCAGGGTTAAAAGGAGAAAATCCTGTAGCCATGATAATTTTTTTCACTAAAAATGATGCATTGTCTTCCAAAACCACCTCATACCCCGGGTCTTTTTTATCAATAGTTTTGACAATGGTGTTGAGATGAGAAATAATATTTGTTTGTTTTTGAACCTGATCCGCCATTTCAATACTGAGGCATGCACCGCAGTTTTCACAAGACCTGGTTGCCATACATGCCCATTTGGCGGCATGTCCGCCAAGGGTACTTTCTTTTTCCACCAGGTGCACAGCAACATCCTGGTTGGCAAAGGTTTGCGCTGCAGCCATTCCTGCAACACCTCCTCCTATAATCAGGATATTTGGGATTGTTTTTTTCATATCTCCTCCAATATTCATCAATACTGGTTCTGTAAAAATCAAATAACAAAATGGGTTATTAAACCACCCAAAGAGTCTTATCATATTACCGGATTAAAAAGAAATGAATTAAACAGACTTTTCCAGACCAGCCGATCAATTGCCTATATTGCCGCTAAAAGGGATGAGGTGATGATAACGATGGTGATGATCAGAGCAATAAGATCTTTTTGCGCAAACTTCAAGGTTCTGTTCAAAGGAAAGGAAATGATGCCGGAGCCAAGCCCGCAAAGAAATCCAAAGACATGAGCCCACACATCTGTATTTTCTCCCTGGCTGAACAGGGCGATAAGCACGGCTCCGGCAAAAATGGGCATCAAACTATTGAGGCGGATAGATTTTGCCTTTTGCGTTATCTGGAAAGCCGCAAGAAGTCCGGCTGCCCCCATGACCGCAGTTGAGGCACCAATAGAAAGATGGGCAGTTTGGTAAAAGTGGGCATTGATAAGATTGCCAAGGGTGCCGGAAAACAGCAGCATAAATGGGCCCACACCAAACCCGGAAAGACTGATCACGGGTGCTCCGAAAATGAGCAAGCCCGCCATATTCCCCACAAGGTGCCGGGCGTCTGAATGTAAAAACAGAGCCGTGATGGCTCGAAAGGTTTCTCCCTGGAGGATAAAAAGGGAGGACGCACCATATTTTAAGATCATTTTTTCGTGGATATTATAATGAAGGCAGAGTGCATGGATAAACCATAAAAGACCCATGATGGAAAAAGCAGTATATGATTTAAATGAGGATATGGGAATCTGCTTCAATTGCTGTTTGAGCCTGAAAAATCTATTTTCTTTATAATAGGCCTTAATCGTGATGAGGGCTTTTTTTATATCAGCGGGATGAACAAGAACATCAAATAAATTATTTTGCTGCTGAACACGATTTTCAATGTTTTGAGATGTTAAAATCAAGATGATTAAATCTGCTTTTTTAGCAGAAAGACCAGTCAGTAATTTTTCCAAATGTTGCTTCACGGGCTAAAGACCTTGATCTTTCAGGATAATGATTTTATTAAACAATAAACCAACATGCTAACTGTATATATGAATACAAGGGGAAAATAAACATGCAAATACTAAGGTTCAAAAGTGATGATAATAAAATATATATGGGCTGTGACTTTGATAATGAGAAAGCATCTGTAATTGAAGGAGATATTTATACTGTTTTTTCCAATACAGGGAAAAGAAAACCGGTTAAAAAAATTTTAACGCCTGTTTCACCCCGTGCTATTTTTTGTATTGGATTAAATTATAGACTCCACGCCAAAGAGGCCGGGATGAAATTGCCAAAATACCCGGTTGTGTTCATGAAAAATTTGAGTGCGGCAACAGGTCATCTGAATGATATCAGAATCCCGGTTTCCTGTGCAAAGGTCCCGGAAGTTGACTATGAGGTTGAACTTGCCGTGGTCATCAAAAAAAATGCGAGAAATGTGAGTGTTGAAACCGCCTTTGAGTATGTCCTGGGGTATACCTGTGCCAATGATATTTCTGCCAGAAGATGGCAGATGAATGCCGGCGGCGGGCAGTGGATAAAGGGGAAAAGTTTTGATACCTTCTGTCCCTTTGGCCCATGGATTGTGACGCCGGACGAGCTTGAAGATCCGGATAACCTTGAGATTGAATGCATTCTAAACGGCGATACCATGCAGAAAAGCAGTACCAGTGATATGATTTTTTCAGTGGCTCAAATTATTTCATACTTATCCGAGTCGACGACTCTGGTTCCGGGCACGATTGTTTTAACCGGCACCCCAAGCGGAGTTGGGTTTACCCGGAAACCACCTGTTTACCTTGCTCCTGGTGATGTACTGGAAACAAAAGTCGAAAAAATCGGTGTGTTGAAAAATTATGTAACACTTGAGGAAGTATAAACATAAAAGCCCGGAAGATGATATCATCATTCCGGGCTTTTATGGAGTGAATCTGGCTATAATCTAGTTGTTCTGCTGTCTCCAGCCATTTCCCTGTCCCTGGCAGTCTCCATGATGGCCTCTTCTTGATCCCTTACCGCGGCCTTGTCCAAACCCTTTGCCCATACCGAGTTCAGGGGAGATTTTTTTTGCAGCCAGCCGAAAGTCGATCCGTTTGTCTCTCATCTGTTTTTGAAGATCAGTGATTTCCTGGGATAATGTGTCAAGTTTAGCCCTGTCGGGTTCAGATGTCTCCATGAGTATTCTCATTTCCTGCTGTTTGGCAAATTTTGCAGATCGAACCTCATAGGTTTCATCAATAAATTTCTGGCGCAGAGCAGTCAGTTCATCTTTTTGATCCTGGGACAGATCATTGAACGCACCCTGTCCCCCATATCGGGGACAGTCCTGATTGTAACCTGCACCCATGCCCCGGCCCCATGCAAATACGTTTCCTGCTACAAGTGCTGTCACAAGAATTGCGCTGATGATAAGTATTGATTTTTTCATAATAACCTCCAAGTTAAAGTTTAGTACGTTAATTGTTTTTTTGTATTATTTGCTGCAACTGACAAACCATAATAGCAAGGGGCGTGCCAGGAAGAAAAATAAATTTTAACATATTGATTTTATATAATATAGTTGCAATTATGCAAAATAAGGTACTGATATTGAATTTATGCTATTGTAACCTTTTTACCCAGTGTATTGTATCCAGATGTATACAAAATACCCATAAGCATGATACGTGGACATGAGGAGGTATTTAAAATAAAGGCTTTTTCTCCATGGTATTATTTTTGCTTCTAAAATAATTATTGGATATAATAAGGCACAATTAAAGTATGGCGTGCATAGAAAAGAGAAAAGAAAATGAAAAAACATAACTTTCCACTAATATCCCCAATATTCTTCATTGGTGTTTTATTGATTCTGCTGCCGATTTTTACCTTTATGACCCTGGACAGGCTTGAAAAACAAAAGGAATTTTTTACTCAAAGGGTCTTAGAAAAAGGGACATCGTTGATTCGAACATTTGAAGCCGGAACCAGAACCGGAATGTTTACCATGCGATGGGGGGCTAAAAGAATCCAGGCCATGCTTTTGGAGACCTCGCTGCAGCCTGAAGTCGTTTATATGATGATTACATCAAAGGATGGTCGGATACTGGCACACTCGGATGCATCCATGGTGGGCCGGATCTTTGATGCCATGCCCGGGACTGAAAAGATAAATGAAGATGCCACCCAAATTCACCACAGGGTTGTCGAACAAAAAGATCAGACCCGGATTTTTGAAGTATTCAAGCGGTTTGTTCCCATCAGGTCCAAATCCATGCGCGGACATATGAGGATGCATTCAATGTCCATGCAGATGAATGACGATCTTTTGTCCCGGCAGCAGATGCAGGGGGAAATGAAGGACTGGAGCCGTCCTTATATGGAAAACAAGTGGGATAAGCTGCCTTCCGCAGCAGAACATTATATTTTTGCCGGGCTTTCCATGTCCCGGGAAGAGATGGCCAGGAAAAGTCTGTTAAGGCAGACGGTCTGGCGGGGTATTTTCTTTTTTATACTGGGATGTGTGGGTATGCTTGCTCTATCTGTCTTCCAGGCATACCGGGCTGCAAAAGTATCTTTGACCCATGTAAAGGCATTTTCTGACAATGTGATCCAGAATATGCCGTCCGGACTGGTTACGGTTAATCCTGATCATGAAATCACATCCATAAATAAAGCGGCAAAAGATATTTTGGGAGGGGATTTGACTCAACCGTTCCCGCAGCTGATTGAATTAATACAGGAAATGGAGTCATCCCAAGGAGTTTTGAGCCGGGAGATCAATCTTACACTTGATTCAGGCCATAAGATTCGCCTTGATATCATTGCATCCCCTATTATGGAGAGTGAAAATCAAGCCTTGGGATTTTTATTTCTTTTCAGGGATTTAACCCAGATAAGGGAGCTAAAAAAACAGGTGGAGACAAACAAACGGCTTGCAGCCATTGGTAAACTTGCAGCAGGTGTTGCCCATGAGATTAGAAACCCTTTAAGTTCCATTAAAGGGTTTGCCACCTATTTTGGCAAACGGTATGAAGATGATCCAGCAGATAAGGAAACCGCCGGGATCATGGTCAAGGAAGTGGAACGTATCAACCGGTCCGTGACCCAGTTGCTTGAGTTTGCAAAACCCATGGCCATTGAAAAAAGAAAGGTTGATATCAATGAATTGATTACCCACTCCTTAAAACTTGTTCATCATGACCTGGATCAAAAGGAAATTAAAACAAAGGTTAATATTGATACAAAAAAAGCTGTAATCAATACCGACCCGGACCGGATGAACCAGGTATTTTTAAATTTATATATCAATGCTATAGAGGCGTTAGACGACGGAGGAACACTGGAAATTTGTGTAAAAGATGCAAAGGAAAAGGCAGATATTGAAATACGGGTCATGGATAATGGCGCAGGGATTGATAAGGATTCACTCGACTTGATTTTTGATCCCTATTTTACCACCCGGTCCACTGGGACAGGGCTTGGACTTTCAATTGTCCACAGGATTATTGAAAATCTTGGCGGCAGCCTTAGTGTGGAAAGCACAAAAGGCAAGGGGACTTGTTTTATAATCAATTTGCCTGTTTCTTAAAGAGGATAAAAAAGACAGATGAAAAAAATACTAGTGGTTGATGATGATGTGGCCCATGGCAGAATGCTGAAATTATTAATGGCAGACTGGGGGTTTGACGTTTATCTTGCAGATGATGGGACAACCGGTGTGGAAATGGTTAAAGAGCAGCCCTTTGATATGATACTGATGGACATGAAAATGGTGAAAATGTCCGGGATGGAAGCATTGCAGCTGATTAAAATGTATAATCCTTCCCTGCCGGTGGTTATCATGACAGCCTATTCATCGGTTCAAACGGCAATAAAGGCCTTGAAAATCGGTGCCTATGACTATCTGACCAAACCATTGGATTTTGATAAGTTGAAATTGACCATTGACCGGTTATTTGAACGTATTTCTTTGAAGACGGAAAATAGAGATCTGAAGACCCGGTTAAAGGAGAAGTCCTTAGCCCATGATATTATCGGAAAAAGTCCTGCCATACTCTCCTTACTAGACACCATCCACATGGTGGCGCCCACTGATGCCAATGTCCTGGTTATGGGAGAATCAGGAACCGGTAAAGAATTAGTCTCATCTGCCATTCACTTTAATTCTTCACGAAAAGATCAGCCATATGTAAGAATCAATTGTGCTGCTATCACTGAGACCCTGCTGGAGTCTGAACTTTTCGGTCACGAAAAAGGATCGTTTACCGGCGCAGACAAGAAAAGAAAGGGACGGTTTTTGCTGGCAGACAAGGGCAGTATTCTCCTGGATGAAATCGGTGAAATGAGCATAGGTATGCAGGTAAAGCTGCTAAGGGTCATCCAGGAAAAAGAAATCACACCCGTGGGAAGTGATCAAAATATTAAAACCGATGTGCGAATTATTGCCGCAACCAATAAGGATTTAAAAAAACTATCTGAAAAGGGCGGCTTTCGTCAGGATTTATACTACAGACTGAATGTTGTGAGTGTTGAAATTCCACCCTTAAGGGAAAGAAAAGAAGATATCCCAACGCTTGCCCTGCATTTTTTAGAATTGTTTTCACAGAAAAACAAAAGGGATATTAAAGGCTTTTCTCCCGATGCCATGGATGCCATGATCCGGTATGAATGGGAAGGCAATGTCAGGGAATTGATGAATTGTGTGGAAAGAGGAGTGGTCCTTGCCAGATCCGACTATATCTCTATAGAAGACCTTGCATTTATTAAAGCTCAAATAGCTGACAAGATGGATGTTGAGACGGGTTTTGGAAATATTCGTCTTTCACAGATAGAAGAAAAAGCCATCCTTTCCACCCTTGAATCCGCCGGGGGAAATAAAAGTGAGGCTTCAAGAAGGCTTGGCATTACCAGGAAAACGTTATTAAAGAAATTAAAACAATATGGGAAAAGCTAAAATCACCGCAGATTAAAACCGTTCAATCAGCTTGTTGATCAGAAAGGTACTTTCACGCAGGGCCTGTTCGCCGAAGGGTCCAAACCATTTGGCAATATGGTCAAATTTTTCGATAAAAAGCTGTTTGTCATTTTTTCCCAGCATTTCAAGATGGTTATTCAAGGATGCAATATAATCTTTTAACAGGCCTCGCCGTTTCTTTGTGGCAAAAATAATTTCAGAGTAAAGAGAGCTGTCCTGGGCAAACAGTCTTCCCACCATTCCCAGCTCAAGGCGGTAAATCGGGCTCGAAAATTCAAGGGTTCTTTCTATTTGGGCCTGTTTTTCATATAGAAACTGCCCAAAACTAAATGTGGCAAAATGGCGTAATGCCTGGACAATTTCCATGATTTCGTCATGTTCTTTCGCACTGGACTCGACAATAACGGCACCCCAGAGAGTCAGCTGTTCCGTAAGCCACTGGCAGTCATTGGATTTCCTTCCCGGGGTGACAACAATGATCTGTTTGTCAAGGGAGCCTGAGGTTGGACCAAATAACGGGTGAAGCCCTGTCACAGGGCCTGGATGGAATTTAAGCATTTTTTCCAATGGCCGGTCTTTTATGCTTGTCAGATCGGCAAGGATAGTTTTGGATTCAAGAAAGGGTGCAATCTGTTCAATGATGCTTTCTGTTCTTTCAATGGGGACACTGATAAGGCAGAGATCAATACCTTTACAAAGTTGTTCTGCTTTGCCCCAGTCCTCTTGTGTAAGGATGTTAACCTCATAACCGGATTTGAGAAAGAGTAAAGAAAAAAACTGCCCCATCTGGCCGCCACCCCCGACGATCAATATCCTGGCACCCGGCCGGACACCTTTATGCTCCATCTGGTCTGTCTGTTTGACACGGGACTGCCTTAAGATTACCCGGTAAAGGTCTTCCATAAATTCCGGATCAAGATTTGCTTTGCCGGCCTGTACCCTTAGTTTTGAGATAAGATCTTCCTCTCTTGCAGGATGATACACAGGGATATGGTGTTTTTTTTTTAACTTGACCACTTTTCCTACCTGATTCTGTCGCTGTGCAAGAAGAGAAAGTATCTGTGAGTCAATGTGATCAATTTTGCTTCGTAAAGGAATGATCTCTTTGTTGAATATAGATTTATTTTTTTTCATCTTTTTCTTTTATAATTTTAAAATCCAAAAAAATAAATTATCACCACAGCCGTATAATTTCAAGGGCAGCTTAAGAATTTTAAATTAAGGGTATCTAACTGATAATCAATTACAAACAGGATAAGTGGAACAAAAAATAATTAGGCGGATGACTTGTTAAACCATTTTAAATGGTTTATAAAAAACAGGTGCCTTAATATGGAATAATGCCCCATAAAAGAATGGTGGAAACCGATATGAAAATGCTGGATGAAATTATCAAAAGAGTTCGAAATTTGACCCATGATCAGCAAAAAGAGATGCTTGAGATCCTTAAAGGCTTGCAGGCCGGGAAACAAAGAGATTACCCGCGCCTGGAAGCCAAGACAGATATTGATGTTGTGGTCGGCGACAGGGTTATTCAGACCGATGCAAGGGATATCAGTGCCAGCGGTATTTACATCAACACGTCGGGAAAATTTGAAATCAATAAAAGCGTGCGGGTGGTTTTTTCCGTCCCGGGGATTGATAAACCGTTCAAACTCCAGGGAATGATTGTCAGGGTGGAGCAGGATGGACTGGCGATTAAATTTAAAAATATCACACCTTATTTTAAAAAAATCCTTGATGATATTATCTGGGAAAGTAACAATCCGGATGACAATTTTTCTTAAAGAAGGTATTTCCCTCTTTTCTTATTAGAGTTTTCCTTTTTACCTTAACCACAATAAAGGTGCGCATATAGTGCCGTCAAAGTTGCAGTTTGATCTAAAAGTTTTGTTTGGATGCATTTGCGTGTTCGGGTCCGCCTTCTTTTTTTACCTGGCTACAGTCATTATCAAGTGGGCACGGATCAAGGGTCTGCAGATTGATACCGCCTCTTTTGTGTTTGCGAGATTTTTACTGGGGTTTATCACTGTGTCAGTCCTGATGGCGATAAAGAAAAAGAAAATCAGGGTAAAGAAAAAGCAATACCTGATTGGCAGGACAATCGCTAATTGTATTGCAGTATACTGTTTTTTTAAAGGTGTGGATTTGACATCCGTGGCCCAGGCCAATATTTTAAATATGACCTATCCTATTTTTATTACGATTTTTTCATGGGTTTTGTTAAAGGAACAGCGGGATGTTATCACCGTTATGATTGTTGTTATGGCATTTGCCGGGGTCTGGCTGATCCTGGTGCCCGAAGAGATGAATTTTAATCTCAATTCTTTATGGGCATTGGCATCAGGTGTCAGCGCGGCCATTGCCATTATGTACCTGAACCTTTCAAGACAGGTTCATGATACGGAAACCATTCTATTCTTTCTGTTTGGCCTGGGATCTTTGATAATATATATCTTCTTTTTTAATAAGATAAATATACCTCAACTTATAGAGCTGAAATATCTTTTTTATTGTTCCTTTTTTGCAATTGTCGGGCAATACCTGATTACCATCGGGTTTAAATATGTGACAGCCATTGAAGGAGGGATTATTTCTTCCACACGGATTTTGCTTGCTGCTGTATTAGGTCCCGTCATTGCAATGGACCCTGTGCTGACAGCTTCCGGATGGACAGGCGCATTCCTGATTTTTGCCGGCAATGTGTATTTGACCGTCAGAAAGACCAGAAAATAATCCATGAGTGATCTTAAGAAGGAGTGGTGTGTTTAACCCTGGATAGACATACGCTTAATACAACGCCAATAAGGGCAACACTTCCTAAGAACCATGATCCGCACGACCATGATCCTGTTTGGGAAACCAGATAGGCAAGTATGGGCGGGCCGATTACCTGGCCGGTTTGTCCGCCCTGAATCACAAGTCCGTTGGTGGTTGCAATGAGATTTTTTGAAGGTGCATACACGGGAACCCCTCCCAGAATTGATGCCGGGATCAACCCGCCAAAAACAGAAAATATAAGACAGCCGGTATAGTTCAATATAAAATTAGATTCAGCAGAATAAATAGCAATGGAACTTGCTCCCATGATCAGACTGGCAAATGCGATTAATTTCCAGCGTCTGATACCTCTTTTTAATAATCTGCCGCCGGCAAGATTTCCAAAAATATTAATAAAGACCATTAACGCCGTCAAAAGCGAAGCCAGGCTCTTGGAAAACCCGTATTTTTCTATGATGAGTGTGGGTAAAAAACCCATGACTGCCAGCCATTGCAATGCATAAGTGGTAAAAATCAATGCAAGAAGCAATGGTCCTATATTTGTGGATGTCCTGATAATATCCCGGCCCAGTTTTTTAAAGCTAATCTTATTTGCCCGGTTCATGAATTTGATATGAGAGGTTTTTTTTGAAAGTAAAAAGGTATAGGCAATCAGTATGACTGCATTGATTTGCCACAGGCCCCTCCAATCCGTACCGGTTAAAATAAGCGGCAGCAGGACCATCATAAAAGAAGCACCTGTCGGTAGATAACAACTCCAGACGGAAAGGGCCACTTTTATGTCTTTGGGGTTTACCACCTGAAAAATCAGTGTTGGTGTGCTGATAATAACAGCAAGAAACCCCGCTCCTTCAAGAAACCGGGTCGCAAGCAACCCATGAAAAGAATTGGCAAATGACCCCAAAAAACATCCTGCTATCTGGAGAACAAGTCCTATAAGCATTAATCGGCGGTGACCAATGGCATCAGCAATGGCTCCTGTGCAAGTCCCCAGCAAAAGCCCTGTCAGATTAAAAACAGACAAGAGCCATCCAGCATAAAACAGGCTTATAGTGAGATCAGCTCTGATATCAGATAAGACGGGCGGTACTTTGCCCACCTGAAAAGCGGACAATATCCCGGCTCCAAACAGGATTAAAATCAGCCCCCAGGGGGTTTTGTCTATATTTGTTTTCAAGTTGTCCTGTGTTTAGCTGCCGCGATGTTTTATAGAATTCCACCGTTAATACCAATTATCTGTCCGGTAATATATCCGGCGTCTTTTGAGCATAAAAAAAGAACGGCTGCGGCCACTTCTTCCGGTTTACCAAGCCTGCCTGCCGGTATGGTTTTTTCTATTTCTTTCAGCGGCATACCCTCAATCATTTCGGTTTCTATAAAGCCCGGTGCCACTGCATTCACCGTAATGTTTCTTTTTGCTATCTCACGGGAAAGTGCTTTGGTGGCCCCGATAAGACCTGCCTTTGAAGCTGAGTAATTAACCTGCCCTGCCTGTCCTGTCTGTCCTGAGGTTGAAGAGATGTTGATAATTCTTCCAAAACGTTTTTGCAGCATGTTTTTAACCGCAAGTCGTGTCACATTGAAAAAGCCTGTCAGATTTGTATCCAGAACACTTTGCCAATTTTCTTTTTTCATCCGGACCATGAGCATATCATCTCTGATACCGGCATTGTTTACTAAAATATCTATTTTTCCTTTTTCTGAAATAATTTTTCCAATGGCTGTTTCAGATTCTTCTTTGCTTTTTACATCAAATTGAAGAAGTGCCCCGTTTCCTCCATTACTGATAATGTCTTCCAGAGTTGCCGCAGCTTTTTTTTTGTTTGAATTAAAATTAAGGTATACAAATCGGCCGGTTTGGGCAAGCGCCTTGGCGATTGCTTTTCCAATTCCTCCACTGGCTCCTGTCACAAGAGCGATTTGAGTCATGTCGGTTTTTGTTTCAGACATATTTTTCCCTTTTTTTGTCCTAACAATTAAAGCGGTTTTTTGAGCCTCCTCGCTAAAAAACTGCTAATATGGTTATTACTGAACCAGAGAAGCCGTTTTGTGAAAAAATTATCACAGATCTGGTTTGAGATACAAGTGAATCTTTAAATACCAAACTTTAATCCGTTGATTATGAAGTTTTGCCAGTAAAAAACAATGACACAAAATTTTATATTTCTCTAACTGAGGCAAGCAGATAATTTAAATCTTAACTATTGGGTGAAAGTTAAGATTCGGATATTTAGAATGATGATTTT
>Ga0164318_10001280_pt1 | contig 22097 bp, 21 predicted proteins | sample GuaBasSedimGuay9_FD_113734 | JGI IMG/M metagenome (GOLD analysis project Ga0164318, IMG submission 113734) | Subseafloor sediment microbial communities from Guaymas Basin, Gulf of California, Mexico - Guay9, Core 4571-4, 0-3 cm | ecosystem: Environmental > Aquatic > Marine > Hydrothermal vents... | reverse complement strand
GGAGCATTCAATCCCATGAAGGATCCTTCGAAGAATATGGGTAAAGACTTTGATACATTCTTTACATACCTCGTGAAGGAGCTGGGAAAGTAAAGACACTACAAACGAAAAGGAGCTGACGGGGACCCACCCCCTTCAGCTCCTTGTTTATTATTCACCCATTAAACCTCAAGCTTCCCTGTTAACCCCTGCCATTGAGTAAAACTCATCTGCTTCCAGGGTTTCCACCTCCAGCAGCTTATTCGCTATTGATTCAAGCTGAATCCTTTTCCCCGACAACAGTTCAATAACTCTTTTATAGCGCGCATCGAGTATCCGGGCTATTTCTTCATCTATGTACTTTTGGGTAGATTCGGAATATTCCCTTTCCATATAGGGAGGAGCTGCAGCACTGCCCAGGAACTGGTTTCCCCTTTTTGAAAGGACCATGTTTTTAAATTTCTCGCTCATACCATACTCTGTTATCATACTTCTCACCAGATCGGTAGCCCTTGTTAAATCATTGGCAGCCCCTGTTGATATCTCGTTAAATATAATCTGCTCCGCAGCCCTCCCTCCAAGAAGAACATCAATCTTTCCCAGAATATCATCCTGACTCATGAGGAAACGATCTTCTGTTGGGGTCTGAAGCGTATATCCGAGAGCACCAATGCCCCTGGGTATGATGGTAATTTTTTGAACTGGATCGGTTCCGTTGGTAAAGACAGCTGTCAGTGCATGCCCTGTTTCATGATACGCAACAATCTTCCGTTCCCTGGGATTAATAAGCCTGTTCTTTTTCTGAAGCCCTGCTACTGTTTTTTCTATTGCTTCGGAAAGATCTTCCTGAAGAACTTCCTGTCTTCCCGCCCTTACCGCAAGCAAAGCCGCTTCGTTTATAATGTTTGCCAAATCGGACCCCACAAAGCCTACTGTTGCCCGGGCGATCGCTTTAAGATCAACATTATCTGCTAGTTTGACATTTTTTGAATGTATCTTGAGTATTGCTTCTCTTCCCTCAAGATCCGGTCTGTCCATGACAACTTGCCGGTCGAATCTCCCCGGACGCATGAGAGCAGGATCAAGAATTTCCGGTCTGTTGGTAGCACCCAGAATGATAACACCGGTGGTTGAATCAAATCCGTCCATCTCCACCAAAAGTTGATTAAGGGTTTGCTCCCGTTCATCATTACCCCCTGCAATGTTAATTCTGCTCTTTCCGATAGCATCAAGCTCATCGATAAAGATTATACAGGGAGACTTCTCTCTTGCCTGGCGGAACAGATCCCTTACCCTTGCTGCACCGACTCCGACAAACATCTCGACAAAATCCGCACCGCTCATTCTGAAAAACGGGACTTTTGCTTCTCCGGCAACGGCTCGTGCCAAAAGAGTTTTCCCCGTACCGGGAGGACCGACCAGAAGAACACCCTTCGGTATCTTCCCGCCTATCTCGGTGTATTTCCCCGGATGATCCAGGAAGTCAACAACCTCCATCAGTTCTTCCTTTGATTCTTCTGCTCCGGCGACATCCCCAAACCGTACTCCGGTATCGGTTTCCGCAACTATCATTGACTTGTTCCTGCCGAAGTTCATTACCCCCATACCTGCACCACCCATCTTTTTGGCCATGAGCTTCCAGATAATATATATAAAAGCAAAGGGGATGATCCATCCTACAATCAGATTCATCAGAACATGCTCCTGCTGTATAACAGCTGAGTATTCAACACCCTCTTTATCCAGAAGCCGGATAAAGTCCGGATCATTTACCGGGACTGTCTCATAGACAAGGGGAGAAGCGTCCGTATCCGAAACAGGAACACCCGTGGTACCGTAGTAGTACTTGTCTGTCATGCGGACTTTTTTTATCTCACCGTTTTCAATCTTTTGTTTAAAAACACTGTAACTGACTGTCTGTTCCTGCAGTTTTGCCTGTTGGAAATAGGTATTCATCATGATAAGCATTATAATAGTTACTATAAAAAACCAGATTGAAAACCTGAACTGCTGCGGATTAATATTAAAAAGCGGCTCATGTTTTACCGGTCCGCTAACCTTGTGATCCTTATTCCATTTGGTATCTTTCTTTGCCTGGTTTATATTTTCGTCTTTTCCCATACTAATAGAATAGCTATAATCATACATATAATCAAGAAAAACCGTGACCATGCTGCCGCCCCGGCACCCGCTTCCAGCTACTTTTTGACCAGAAGTCTGTAAATACCGATGTTACCCCCAGCCGAAAAGCTTTTATCCTCAATTTCAAGCTCGAAAAAACCGAGAAATCCCTCAAGTCCGCCGTTCTGCATAAACTTGAGATAATTACGATAATGACTTCCACCAACAAGTTTTTCGATAAAATGAATCGTCTTTTTTCCCAAAGCTGGATAAAGACCGCCTTTCTTATTAACCGTGTAGTCAACCACAACGAGGTATCCCCCGGGGACACAAACACGGATCATCTCTTCCATTATCCCTTTTCTTATCTCGGGAGCCACCTCATGGAGAGCCAGAGTTATTGTGACAACATCAAAGCTGTCAGGTTCCATAGCAAGCCTGGTTCCGTCTGCATGGATACATTCCAGTCCACGCTTTTTTGCTACCAGAAGCATTGCAGGGGATAGATCAATGCCGGTGTAATCCGCTCCAGCCACTTTGAACCGGACAGCCTGGGTTCCGGTTCCGCAGGCAATCTCCAGCACCCTGGTTCCCGTATGTATTCTACTCATCTGTACAATCTTTTTACGTAATCTCCACAAGACCGGTTCGAGTACCGTATCATAGTATGATGCCATTGAGTTGTATTCTTCTACTGCCATACAGGAGAGTATATCAAAGTTTACAATAAGTTTTAATGACAAACAGCCTATTCTCCTTTACTATATAAAATGGAGGCTGTTATGTTACGAAAACTATTGATAATGTTACTATTAGCTGCAGTTGGGTTTAATTTATCTGCTGAAGAAAGTTCCACAGGGCAGCAGATATCCCTTTCCGTTTTCCCGACGGATATCTGGGCCGCAAAGCTCTCTTTTGAATACACCGGGCTTTCCCTGATTCCAGGAAAGAAAACATCATTGGAAACAATAATTACCGGCGGGTGGCTGAAGCAGGACTCTTACTACACCGGTTCCTACAATAACCGTTTAGTGCCGGTATCATCATTCGATTATACAAATGCCATGTTCAAAACAGGCTTCATCCAGGACATCATCGGAATAAGACAGGGGTTTATTGCTAACAGCAGGAACGGTAAAAACCTCCTTGAAGCTTTTCTCTATTACAAGGGGAGAGGGGAAGGCCATTACACTTCAGGCGGGAATTCCCCATTGTTTATGAATCTCACGGATAACCCTGAACAGGAAAGTGTATTTCAAAGCTCAATTATTGCCGGGACCGCCTACAATGACGGGTTCAGAAATCACCACGGAGTACTGGACGGGTTAAATGCTGATTTAAGGAGTGAATATGCTCCCGGTGGTATGAACACCGCTGCTGACTACTATTGTCTTACCGGAGAAGTACAGGGATACTTACCCCTGTTTGATCTTAATCCGGAAAGCAGAATGAATACCTTCAGTATCTATCTTGCCGACAGGATACGGGCCGCATACACCGACGGCAGCTACAGAACCTACAGTATCCGTCTTGAGAATGCTGCAGAGGTAAGAGGCATAGAGAAGGTACGGATGGATAGTAAATTTACTGCAGTAAACAACTTTGAAATCAGATTTAATCTTCCATCCCTCTTTATTCCGGACATAAAACCCGGTCTGTTAACCTATTTCGATGCAGGATACTACTATGAGGACAGCAGTTACAGCGGTACAGTGCTGTCAACCGGTGCAGGTCTGTATGTTGATCTTTTCGGAGCTTTTCAGGGGGGGATACGATACAACTACCTGGTAAACGGAGAGAAAATGGATACCAGGCTGTCTTCCATCAATATGATGTTTACATTCTATTTTTAATAATCACAAAGGATAAAGGAGGCTGATTTGGAGATAAACTATACCGTTGTTTTTATCAATTCCGCTGCTGTACTCGGATTGATAATCTCTTTCTACAGAAACAAGCAAAAAACCAGGCAGGCTTTAAAGATTGCTCTTAAGGGTTTTATCAAGATGGCTCCAGCCATCCTCATACTTCTTATTCTCGTGGGGCTGGTAATGGGCTTTTTTAAGCCTGAGGTGATATCATCCCTGCTGGGGGATCAATCAGGAGTCCTGGGAATAGTTTTGGCATCCATAGCAGGAGCCGTTTTGATGATTCCATCCCTGATAGCTTTTCCCCTTACTGCTTCTCTCGTTGAATCCGGAGCATCTATCATGGTTGCAGCCGCCTTTATTACAACCCTGACAATGATCGGTTTTGTAACACTCCCCATTGAGATAAAAGAGATGGGGAAAAAACTCACCTTATTAAGAAACGGAATCAGCTTTATAATCGCAGTAGTAATTGCTCTGCTCATGGGGGCTTTATTGTGAACATGAAAAAACAACCCGGAAGGGAAAAGAATAAAAAGAGGGGTAATCCCTATTTTTTAATCATTGTAGTAGCAGCTGCAGCTGCACTGCTGTATTTTTTTCCAGAAAACCGTGAAAAAACTTTAAAAGCCTCCTATGATTTTTTTATTGAGCTCATTCTTATTCTTCCCGGAGTACTGGTTCTGACAGGGCTTTTTTCAGCCTGGGTCAAGAATGAGACTGTAGTCAAATACCTGGGACATGCATCCGGTTTGACAGGAGTGGCATTGTCATTTTTCCTGGGAATGATCCCGACAGGACCTCTCTATGTTGCATTCCCCATAGCTGCATCTCTTTTAAAAAAGGGAGCACGAATCTCAAACATAATAATATTCCTCTCATCCTGGGCTTGTATCAAACTGCCCCAGGAGCTGGTGGAAATGCGTTTTATGGGAATAAAGTTTATGGTATTAAGGCTTGGATTTACCATCATCCTTGTTTACCTGATGGGCTTATTTATTGAAAAAACTGCAGGTTACCATAAAGCACGGAGGTCTGATGATAAATAAGACGTACAATCTTTCAAAGATCAAAACCCCGCGAATGGCCGGGTTTGTATTCAGGTTATTTGTAACGCTGCTTGAATCATCTTTTCCCGGAACTCTTCTGGCAAAGAAACTCATGAAAGATTCGGGGATCTCAGCTCTCGCCGGTAAAACGATCGATGAGGATATCTCTCCTTTGCCCCTTTATTTCGGATTCCAGTCTGCACCGACGGAAAAATCCGTTACGAAGAACCTCCAGATAAAAACCGGAAGCGGAAAGGAAATTGCTGATTCTTACCATCCCATGGCTATTGACGATTATGCCGTCAGCTACCGGGAAGGGAAAACTGATCCTGTAAAAACTGCAGAAAACCTGATCAGAATGATTGGAATTTCGAATAGCGGGGAAACTCCTCTTAACGCGGTTATCAAGTACAGCAAAGATGATATTTTGAAGCAGGCGGAAGCATCTTTTAAACGGCACCGGGAGGGAAAGGCTTTAAGCATTTTTGACGGAGTTCCTATTGCTGTAAAGGATGAAATCGATCAAAAAGGATATACAACAAGCGTAGGAACTTCTTTTCTGGGGAGGGAAAAAGCAGCAGAAGATGCCGAGGTTGTAAGACGGCTGAGAGAAGCAGGGGCGCTCCTCTTTGGCAAGACAAATATGCACGAAATCGGAATTGGTGTTACCGGTTTGAATCCTCATTACGGCGTGGTACGAAACCCGTACAACCCAAGAAACTATACCGGAGGATCTTCCAGCGGTTCTGCTGCAGCCGTTGCAGCCGGATTATGCCCCGGAGCCCTTGGGGCTGATGGAGGGGGATCAGTGAGAATACCTGCATCACTCTGTGGAGTTACCGGATTAAAACCAACTTACGGGCGGGTTAGTGAAACGGGAGCTGCTCCCCTCTGCTGGTCCGTTGCCCATATAGGCCCTCTGGGGGCTACAGTAAGAGACGCTGCCCTTATGTACGCGGTGATTGCAGGCAAGGATGACACAATACCTTTGTCAACACTTCAGCCTGAACCTGAATTGAAAAATATAGATACGGGAGTTAAAGATTTGAGGATTGGATACTATCCCGACTGGTACTATGACTGTGCTAGCAGTATCCGCCCTGTCCTGGACAATGCACTTGACATATTCAGGGATTCGGGCGCTGATATTGTAGAGATAGAGATCCCCGAACTGGAAGAGATGCGGGTAGCTCATCTCATCTCCATAGTATCGGAGATGACCACTGCGATGAACCCCTACTATAACAAACACCGTAAAGACTTCGGATTGGATACCCGCCTTAACCTGGCTTTGGGAAGAAGGTTTTCGAACGTGGACTACATCCATGCCCAGCGGATGCGGGCAAGGGCAATTGATATATTCAGCGCACTGTTAAAGGATGTCGATGTTATTGTTACCCCCTCTACTGCTATTCCGGCTCCGGAAATTCCTGCAGATGCACTTCCCCTGGGAGAATCAAACCTGGAAGTCCTATCCGATATTATGCGGTACTCATTCCCGGGGAACCTGACCGGTCTTCCCGCAATCTCCCTGCCGGCCGGATACACCACAGAGGGGCTCCCGGCAGGACTTCAGATTATAGGAAGAGCATGGGAAGAGTCGCTCCTTTTCAGAATAGCAGTACATCTGGAAAAAGCAACAGCGTACCGGAAACCTGAACGGTATTTTTGTCCTTTATAGTCAAAGGGGAAGAATACTTCTCCTGTTAAATTCCAAGAAGATCCAGCGTTTTCAGAATAAAGATGCCGCCTCCGATGGTACCTATCGATCCAAGGGTTGAAACAACTATTATATTCGCGGCAAGCTGGCTGTCGTTCTTCATGGCTTTTGCCATTACAAAGCTTGATATGGCTGACGTGGTAGCACTAATAATAAATATGATTCCCAATGCGGAGCCATGGATTCCAAGCTTGATCCCGGCAAGGAGAACAATTACAGGGACAACAACAATCTTAATAAAGGATGCCCCTGCTGAAAGCATAAAATTACTCCTGATTGTACTGAAAGTTAAGGAACCACCTATCCCTATCAGAGCAAGAGGGAGCGTCATCTTTGCAAGATAGGTTAAAGAAAGATCTACAACCACAGGGATATGTATGGAGAATAGTGAGAAGGGAAGGGATACCAGAATTGCAATAATCAAGGGGTTTTTAACAATAGTAGCTGCTATCCTTTTATAGGAACCGGCATTCCTGTTGTGCATGGGAACGGTCAGCGCTATTACGGATAGGAAATTAAACAGCGGAACAATAAATGCAACAATGATCGAAGCTTCTGCAACTCCCTTTTCTCCAAATACGTTCATAACCAAAGCAAGCCCCATAATGACGGTGTTGCCGCGTAAAGATCCTTGAATAAATGGACCTTTACGATCTTTCTCCTTTATAAGGAGTGCCGCTAGAAGCCATGAAAGAAAGAATGCAAAAAAGATAACTCCGTACATGATAGCGATAACCTTCATATCCAGGATTGCCCTGAAATTTGTCTTGCTTATACTTAAGAATATCAGTGCAGGAAGAGATACTTTGAATACCAAATGAGATGAAGTGGATACAAATTTATCATCTATTATTCCGGTTCTCTTTAAAAATATTCCGACAAGAATGATAATAAAAACCGGAGCCACCGTATTTATGCTGAAAATAAAATTTTCCATGATGCAATTATACAGAGTCCATCAGTTTTATTGAAGCCATGAGGGGATAAGAATTTTAACTACCTTGAATCTGTCTATTTCGGTTACAAAAGACAGATCGCCTTGCTGTAGATATGTTATTAAGGAGGTTCTTTTCTGATTATTCGGAATATACATATTTTGAAAAGGGGGTGCCGAAATCAGACCGCTTCTGGGAAAGGATAAAGAGATATGATAAAAAATTGGGAAGTTTAGAAAGATGAAATCTATATATCGATTCCTTCCATTAAAGCAACTGCCATAAATACCATGATATTTTGGTATAGCAAAAAAAGAATAGACTAAGATCGGTAAAGAGCTGTATAGTAGAAAGTGATTAAAATCTGGAGTGGTTATGAAAAAATATTTGATGATCTTAATAGTAATTACCAGTTTAGTATTTACATATTGCAGTAAAAAAGAACCTGTAGAATCAGAGTCTGAAAATATCATGAGTTTGGAAGACTACCTTTCTCTTGATATATGGGAGAAAGAAGAAAAGGCATTTGCTTTTTTGCAAAAAGCATCAATGTCTGATGATTTAGACGAGATTAATGGATTTTATAAGGATGCCGTTGTGCTTTTTAAAACTGTAAACAAAAGTCTTGCCCAATTGAATTTACAGGGGGAGGCAGAAGAAATGAACAATCTACAGAAAGAAATTTGCGGTATATATATGTCCGGACTTGGAAATTATTTAGAAAGTAAAGATCCGTGTGCTCTTGAAGATCTCAAGACGGCAGATGAAAAGATGATTGAATTTGTCGATTTATTAAAAAAAACCCAAGAGACAGTTTCTGAATGAAAAAAAATATTTTTCTATTTTTGATGATAATTATTCTGAGTGTGAATGCATCTGCTCTGACCATGGCGCCATTCTTGAAAAGTTTGATAGATGATGTCTCTTTTCAGGAGGAGGTAACAAGTTCAGGAAATTCTGCGGTAACGACCGTAATGAAAGCTTTCTTTAAGGGTAGTGCTTTGGAGAGTAAAGGAGCAGAACCGGAAGAGTTTTATAAAAAAGTTGTAGACCAGGCGGAAGAGAGCGGGACTCTTGATGAAGTACAGGAGATACTGGAAACAAAGGTCAAAGAGGGCAAGGCAACCCCGGCAATTCTGTTTACCCTGTCCATGGTGTATGAAAGAAAAGGGATGAAGCGGGAAGCGTACAAGGCGTTGGAAAAGGCGGAGAAAGAGGCAAAGAAGCATCCGCAGATAGCGTTTAACCTTGCTTTGGTATATGGGCGGAAGGAGCAGTTAAAAACTTCATTAACCGGGGATACTATTATATATCATGTTCCTCCAGGGTTCGCATTGGTGAAGGGAAAAGATTTCTTTATTAAAAAAATAGAAGTTACTTTTGCAGAATATGATGAGTATTGTACCAAAACGGGAGTATCAAAACCCTCTGATAACGGATGGGGAAGAGGAAAGAATCCTGTTATAAATGTAAGCTGGTTTGATGCTGTTAAATATTGTAACTGGTTGTCAAAAGAGAAAGGGCTGGATCTCTGTTATAAAATTGACGGCGAAAATGTTTTATGTAACTTTGATAAGGACGGATACAGATTGCCGACAGAAGCGGAATGGGAATACGCTGCAGAACGGGGGAGCGCAAGTAATGCTTCTGCTGGATGGTTTTTGGAGAATTCCGCAGGCAGGCCCCATATGGCGGGAAAGCTTGAATCCAATAAGTTGGGTGTATATGATATGGGGGGGAATGTCTGGGAATGGTGTTGGGACTGGTATCCTTCCAGTGTTGATGATTCTCAGGATGGAAAATACAAAATAGTAAAGGGTGGATCGTGGAGTTACTCTGGAGAGGATATTACTGCTGATACAAGAGGTAGACTTTCCCCTGGAGATAAGAATACAAACACAGGATTCAGAGTAGTCCTGAACGTCAGGTAAATGATGAAAAAGATTATAATTGTTCTATTAATAATAGTCTTGCCGGTAATATCAATTTTTGGAGCTGGGCAAAAAGATTTAACGAAGAAACCTCCGGGATACGGAATACTTGTAGTTGGGAGTTATTGGAATGTTACATATAAATACTATTGGGTTTACAATTTTATATTTACCAATATTGATAATGGAAAAGAATATACTGTTGATAAAATACCAGTAGTAAGAAAAGAGCTAAAATTTTTCTATCTTCCTACTGGAACATATAAATTAACAAGATGTGTTCAGAAACATTATGATGGTCATGCATTTGTACCTGATGCCAAAATTGATATTAGTTTCTATAATGGTCTTGATTTTACCTTTACCATAAAAGAAGGAGAAATGACCATATTCCCATATTATACGTATGTTTTTGACAATAAACGAAATCTGAATCAAAGCCTCGAGGCAGACGCTGCTGATTGTGAACTCCCTGAAGATTTTATAAATAAGTATGGGAAATATCATTATTCAAAATATTGGGATTTTAATGATATACTTTTGCAGTATATCTTCTATTTCCCTATATCAGGGAAGATAGAAAAGACTGTTCTTTCAAATCTGATCAAAGTCCCAGGTGCAGAACAATGGCAATATAGCCCGAAGTATGCAGCAAACAATGATATATGGCCCAATATTCCTGTTAAAGCAGCCGAGGCTGAGAAGAAAACAGACGTTGATAAAGTCACTGATATACCGGAGTGGATTGTGCCTGGTTTTATTCCAAAAGGTAATCTATATGTATTATCAATGGAGATAGACTTATTTAATAATGATTTTTTAAATCTTGAATCAGCCGGGAAATCTTCAGCGTCCTTTATTTCGTATATAAAAAATAATGAAGAAAAGAATTACAAAAATATAATTATTAATAATGTTGATAAAAGAGAATTGACAGGTAAAGAAATTGTTAAAAAGATTAGTGATGTGTGCAGGAATGTAACAGAAAAGGATCGACTGATAATATATCTTTCGTCTCAGGGAATTAGTGATATACTGGGCCGTCCCTATATATTTCCTTCAGACGGGAACATTGATAATATTCCCGGTTCCTGCCTGCCGCTTAAAGAATTGTTTTTAGAAATAGATTCCAGGGGACCTGCAGTTATATTTATGGACACAGGGAAAAACGGGAAATGGATAAAAGATAATGAAGCATATTTTTCTTATGAGTCTGAAAAATTAAAAGAGAGTATTTCCGGTCTGGATATAAATATGGGTGTATATTTTTCCCACAACGGCAGCTTTAGAGATCGTGGAAGTGACCTGCTTGTAGATAATGTTTGGCAATCAGGGTTTAAGGGGATTGGTGAATACTTGTTTGTTCCTACGGCGGAATATAAAAATTTTGCGGTAGAAGAGCAGGCTGCTGTTCATTATCGGGAGGATGTAATAATAAGATTGACAGATTTTATGAAAAGCAGGAAGAAGGAAGATGCTTTAGCGGTTTTAAAAGAAGATCAAACAGTTAAGTATCTATCTGCAGATTATATTGATGAATTGAGAAAAAGTATCGATAAGTACTTTAACTAAAAGGTATATATATTAATCTCTGGGAAGTATACGGATGAAAAAAAATATATTTATATTTTTGATGTTAATTATTCTGAGTGTGAATGCATCTGCTCTGATCATGGCACCGTTCCTAAAAAGTCTGGTGGAAGTGGAAGGGGTGCAGAACCAGGTGACAACACTTGGAGAATCTGTGGCAAATAGTACACTCCGGGCATTTTTAAAAACTGGAGCTCTGGACAGTGCGAGAGAAAAACCGGAAGAATTTTATAAAAAAGTTGTAGACCAGGCGGAAGAAACAGGCAGTCTTGATGAAGTACAGGAGATACTGGAAACAAAGGTCAAAGAGGGCAAGGCAACCCCGGCAATTCTGTTTACCCTGTCCATGGTGTATGAACGAAAGGGGATGAAGCGGGAAGCGTACAAGGCGTTGGAAAAGGCGGAGAAAGAGGCAAAGAAGCATCCGCAGATAGCGTTTAACCTGACACTGGTGTATGGAAGAAAGGAGAGGCTTAAATCTGAGATAGACAAGGCTGAGTCCGAAGCCTTTGCATTGACCCATGGTAGCATAGAAGTAAAGAGCGATCCTGCCGGCGCAGAAGTATATATAGACGGAAAGAAAAGGGGAGAGACTCCGGTAACTGTAGAGGGTGTAGCAGAGGGGAAACATCAGATCTCAATAAAGAAGTCTGATTATAAGGAAGAGATTTTGGAAGCAGAGGTGCATGGACAAGAAACTACCAGGATAAGCCGGGAACTTGCACTATTGCCCGGGGAGCTAGAAATAACGTCAGAGCCTGCCGGAAGTACTGTGGTTATGAATGGAGAAGAGGTGGGGGTAACACCCTTGAAGCTGGAAGAATTGAAACCCGGTAAGTATGAGCTGGTATTAAAGAAAAATAATTATGAGGATAAGATAATAAATTTGGAGATAAAACCGGGGAAAACTGTTAGTGTGGAAAAAGATTTGATTCCTCACCCCGGATCTGTATTAGTTGTTAACTTTTTATCAGGATCAATATTATACATTGATGATAATAGGGTATACCCGGAATATTTGACGAACGGGAATGCTGTAGTTATTAAAGATATCAAACCTGGAAATCATAAAATCAAAATAAAGAAAGAGAATTATATAACGGTAGAAAAGAATATTTTCATTGAACCAGAGGAGAGAATAGAAGTGGAGGGGAAGCTTGAGGAGGAAAGTGCGTATAAACAGAGTTCTTTCGGTAATGCACTTTGTCTTGACGGTAACGGGGATTATGGAAAGATAGCATATTCTTCAAAACTGAACTTAAGGAATGAAATTACAATAGAAGCCTGGATATACGTAAAGAGTTTTTCTGATAAACCTGGGGATGGAGAAGGAACATGGGGATACAGAAATCCTCAACCGGTTATAAGTCAATGTCATAACGGCAGTTCTGCCGGTAATTATACCTTTGGACTTACTTCGAACAAAATATTTTTTGTATTTGAAACAATAGATAGCCGGTTTGAGGGAAAATATAATTTTGAACCCGGTAAATGGTATCATATTGCTGTAGTTCACAAATATAAACACGGTTCTGATACCAGATTTTATATAGATGGTAAAGAGCTTCGGGGGAAATGGATGGATGATACAGGAACTCCAATTTCCGGGAATGAACTGCCTTTGGAGAATTCTAAAAATCCGTATTTTGTTGGTTCGTTTGATCCGGGAAGGTTGAAAGTTTTCTTTAACGGATATATTGATGAATTAAGAGTCTGGAGAATGGTAAAATCGAAATCTGAGATTATGTCTTCAATGAAGAATGAGATATCGCCTGAGTCAAAGGGGCTGGTATTGTACTATAGATTCAATACTGAAGGAAAAAGAAAGGTTAAAGATTTGGCAAATAAAAAGATCTTGTATTTGAAGGGGGATTCAGTTATAAAATAATGGAATGCACAGGTTATTCATAGCTCTTCCCGTTCGGAAAATTAACTCTCCGGCCATAGTTGTGATTATTTTTTCTCCTGCTCACTGGTTCTTGAATCGCCTGGCAGATCCAGGCCAATAGTATGAAAAATCTTACGACTAATGCGGTTCCCACTGCATTACTCAAAATATCTGTGGTAGTATCAATAGTGAAATCCAAGCTCACCCTCCAGGTTAATTTGTTTTTTTTATTAACTCATTATATCATTGAGGGTTGCGTTTGTTTTATATGTTATTTTGTACGGCTTCAGGGTTATATCTATTTTTGGAAAAATGACTCAATTTTACCCTTTAATTCATCTTCTACATCGAATATATCAGAATATAGTCCCCTTGCAGATTCAGTGTAAACAATTTCTGCTGTTTCGGTTTCAATAAGTCTGCAGCTGATTTTTATCTGATCTCCTATTTTGCTCATACTGCCGAGAAGAATATATTTTGCTCCAAGAAGCTTTCCTGCTTTAAGGGAATACTCCTCATCGGTCAGACCGCTCATGGAGAGCTTGAGTTCTTTAATAGCCTTATCCAGTTCCTGCCTTTCTACCGGTTTTATAAGTCCTCCCTTTACAAATCCTGCAGAAAGATCATTGGGGATCTCTGTAGATAAAAAATCAAGAGACTTGTCTTTTGCAAGGATTGAGAAGTCAGTTATGGCAACGTATGCTGGTTCGGAATTGAATTTTTTCTGATCCTCAATTTTTTGTGTATCCGCAGTTCCTGTATTTTCTGTTATTGAAGTTGACGTGTTTGAAGTAACACAGCCGGCTATAATCATCATGCCAAAGATAAGAATTGCTATACTTGATTTTTTCATGCAGTTTCCCCTGTCCTTTTGTTAATCTTTTAGATATTCGTCAATCTGCTTTATTGAACCTTTAAGCAGATTTAAATTCTGTTCCACTTCCTGGGCATTAAAAACGTCTGGGTATATGGTCATATACTTCTCCAGATGATCTACTGCTTTTTCAAGAAGTTTTCTTTGTTCGTTTATATCGGTACTTTCCTGCGCCATAAGTGCGTTAAGTACTCCTAGTGCGTAATGAGCTTCCAGATGATTTTCATTTATAGACAGTACCTTTTCGTAGGATTTTTCCACTTTTGATCGATCGACATCCGGTCCCAGTCTTGCTCCGCTATTTCCGTATTCATCTATCAACGCAATATTATACCACACATCCGGATTATCCGGCTGCAGGGAAGCTGCATTCCGGAGATATTCTTTGGCTTTATCCAGGGTTCCCATATCGAACCATAGAAGTGCCAGATTATAGTTTGCTTTAAAGTCCTTTGGATTCTTCTTCAGTATTGTTTTATATTCACTGACGGCATTGCTGTATTCACTGTTATCGGAGTATGTTTCTGCAAGACAGTGGCGTGCCAGGATGAACTCAGGGTCTTTGTCCAGTGCCTTTTTTAGAAGGCCTATTCTTTCGGTATTGGAAGTTCCTGCAAGAGACCTGTTGTAAAAATCATAGGCATCCATGTTATTTGTGGGATCTCTTAAGATTTCTTCTTTCTCCAGTGAAGACATCTTTATATCCAGGGCATTAACAACAAGCATGGCCAGTTTATCCTGCATATCGAAAACGTCATCAGGATATGTCCCTTCAACCTCTTTTGAAAGAATTGCCCTGCTTGTTTTTACATCAACCAGTCTAAGAGCGACCTTCAGTTTGTCGCCAATCAGAGTTACAGACCCCAGAGTCATGTAGTCAATTGCAACAATATTCCCTATGTCCTGAACAGTTCTTTCATCGAACAGCTCAGATGAATCTACATTCATTTGAAGCTCGCCGGTAATTTTACCGAATTGGGACCGTTCGTATATTCTCAATCCCTTTACGTTCGTCAGTTTTGTTGTTATGGCATCGGTAAAAGATTCCCCTATGAAATCAATATCTTTGTCTGATATAGCCTTGAACTTCATAACGGAGAGTGTGACGGCTTTATCGGCTTCTCCTGCTGTCAGATAGATAGGGGAGGATATGATCAGAACTGCAATACTTAATATTTTCTTAAATTTCATATTCAGCAAGCCTCTGTGGAATAATTTATAACAGGATATCCCTGAAAATGATAAAGGTCAAATACTTTTCGCTTCGATTTTTGGTGATGGCTTTCGTTTTAACTGCAAACTTGCTTTACAGAGATTGTCAACGAAGTTGACAACGGAGCTATAGTGATAGAAGGTATAACTGCAAATGATCGAATATAATAGGTCAATATTAAAATATTTTCCTAATTAATCTAAAAAAATGAAATAAGTTTTTTTGGACCTTATCGTAGGATTTACCCCATGTTCCTCCTCTCTATGATCTTATTTCTACATTATATGATGACTCACTTGAAATGTATTTTTTAAATGTGGACAAAGGGAATTTTGCTTCAAGAAATGAATCTCCCACCTTAAAAAATCCTTTTGGGTTCAGGACAAGATGTTAAAACAAGTATGATAAAAACCGAAAGAATAAAAACCGCTACCAGAGTTACTTTTTCTTCATTCCAATTCCTCTACAAAAAGAATATTCCCGAATGCTCCGGCGTAGGCACCCCTGCTCCCATCTTCTCCGGTATTGAGATACGCGAACTTTGTTAAAAGATCCGGTGCCAGCTGCTCAATCCTGCTGTAGTAAAGATCTACTCTGTCGTAATTCTCCCAAACTGTGCGGCAGTTATACCGAGTTTGTTGTAATCCCGCTTTTCTCCGCTGCAGATGCATAGGCATCAATGACGCTGCCAATCAGCTTGTCCATATTTTCCGATTTGCTTCCTTATTGAAGCCCGGGATCAGTTTCTTTAAGTCCTGCGGGGCTGAAAACTTTCTGAGCATCTCTTGTTCTTATAAAGTTTCTTTTTTCAGGATTCTGAGCCAATACAGAGAACTCATCAATACCTGTCCGCCATGCATTTAAAAAAGTATCAGTACCTATCAGTGTAATCTCTACCGGTACCCAGAGAGTCCCGTCAATACTTAACGACATCCCTTTATCACCGTTAAACGTACAAGGATATCGCTTGGAATACTTATGGAATCTACAATCAAGGGATTTTCCTGGGCTGCATCGAATAGGGAAGGAGGCATAGACAGGGACTTCTACCGTTTCTCCGGGATTTAGTTCCGCTATACGGTCAGACTTTGTCGGATTATCCATGTACCCTTTCTGAAAGAACGACACATCCACATCGTACAGAGAAAAGGTTTCGGTATTTGTTATTTTTACCGTTCCTACCGGATTATGAACATAATATCTCTGCATTGCGGCAAATACCGTAGAAAGCCGGCTTGTTTCAAATTTAAGACTTCGGACAATCGCCGGGGTGCACCGGTAAGAATGAAGAGTAGTAAAACCAGACTATAAAAATGAGATTTTGGTTTTTCCCCCTATATAGAGTTATTTTTATTATCATGATTTCCCCTGTAACTTCTAACCATAATCATACCCCATTTTGCCATTATTATCGAATTAATATGATTTTTTCACATTATACTTTTTACCTCTCACTTCCTTGCATAACTCCCATTAAAAGATTAGATTGTACATATGATTGAAGAGAGCCTTAGGGAGATGTTGTCGGCTAATGGAGACAAACTCTTCTCTCTGTGCAGATATGCAATAAACGTTGAATCAAAAGAACAAGTTCTGAACAGGAAGTTTCTGGGGCGTCTCCACCTGGAATCCGAGTGGATGGAAGAAACCCTGGACAGACACGGGGCTATACACAATTTCTCATGGCTTCCTTTCAGGGAAGTTATTGCAGCAGAAAAGATATTTTCCTCGGCCTGCCTGGATCTGCTTTTTCTGGAAAATATCGAACCCAACTACAAACTCCTTCGAGAAGAATCCGAGTTTACAAAGGCAATTGACAGGAATCTCGATATTTTTTTTGCCATATTAGTGAAAATTTCCAAAGAGATCCTGCATCTGGGAAAAAAGCATTCAATAGATATTGTGATCACTGATCTTGATTACGGTATGTTCAAAGAAGAATTTATCATGGGAAAATTGAAAACAACCAGGAAATCCCACCGGGGAGAAAACCTCCACAACAAGGCGATCTATCTGGCAACTTCTTTTTTAAACCTGAGTCCCGAGGTTCACATCATTGAGACACTGCACTGCATCAAGGATCGAAACATCAAGGACTGCATCCCCGATCATATTAATGAAGAAAAACTCCGTTTTTTAAAGGCCAGGTTTCATAACCTTCAATCAACATATGATACCTATCTTTCCAAGACTGATCTTGAAAAAGAGGATAAGGATCTTCTTGTTTTGAGAGAGCATATAAGCATAATATACCATCTTCTCTGTTCAGCAACTGAGCTTTCACATTACTATGAGCGGCATATCCTGAATGCGGGTCATAGATTCCTTAAAAAGGCCCGTCTCCCTGTAAACAAGGAACTAAACATGGAGATGATTATTGGCTTTGACATGTATTACATTAACCAGTACTTTACAGCAGCCAAAACCCTGTGCAAAGAGATAATTAAAAAGTATGCAAAGATTGCAGAGATTGCATTGCCAATACCTGAATATAGAGGGTTTCACGTAAGACCTTCCACATTAATCTCCAAGATTGTTCTTCATTACGGAAGTGATGTTACAATGCTTCTGGGAGATGAAGCGTATGATGCCTCCAGCCCTCTGGAGCTTTTCAGGGTAAATGAAAAGATAAATTCAGAAAAAAGAAAGTACATAAACAAACTTTCAAAGCCTCTTGCACCGCTTGACGAACTGAACAAGAGCAATTTGGAAGAATGGCCCAAGAAAATTCAGCTTGTGATGCTGGATCTTATGGGTAGTAAAAAGATTATTCTGTACGAAAACAATCTTTCTCTGGAAGGGGTCACTCCGGAAGAGGGGGAAACCCCTAAAGAATTTTTCAAAAGACTCCTTGCCATCTTCCTGGCTTCAGGGAAGATTGATATTCATAGCGACATAAAGGTGACATTTAGAGGAGACAAAAGGGTACTGGAGGATTTGAAAATCCTGGCTGACAACGGATACGGTGAAGACAAATACGGGAATAATATAATTCTCCCCCAGGAACTCCCTTATTTAAGAAGATAAATAAGGAGGCAGTCTTATGAAAAAATTGACTGTAGTTATACTCTTCCTGATTATCTGTTCACAAACCTTATTATTTGCACAGGATGAGACCCCATGGGAAATCTATTCCAAAGGACTTGAGTTGCTTCTTGATGGAAATAAAGAAGCTGCAAAAGAGATTTTTCAAAACATCTCGGAAAACTATCCTGATACCGAAGCAGCGGCGAAAGCTCTGGAGAAGATCAGGGAAATGAAAAACGAGGTGGATCATTCGGGAATCATCCCGTTTTATCTCGGCACTATGCTCACAACAACATTCGCATTAACCACCATCCCCATAATTCTGGATACAGAAAACGGGATACTACTGGGAAGTACCGGGATCCTGGGTGTCGGAAGCGGTTTCTACACTGCATGGCTTTTGTCAAAAGAAAAGGATCTAACCCTGGGCCACGACATCTGGATTGAATTTATCGAAGCTGCATCTCTGACAAATTTCCAGCTGTTCTACAACGTTTTTTCCGGTCAAATAGCCAATGATGATACCGCAGAAAAGATAAACATGGGAGGAATGGCACTGACGGCATTGGGGTCCAGAGCTTTTACCTATTTTTCCATTATCGATTCACATCCTTCCGGCGGAAGAGCCTTTAGCGTTGCAAACGCATATGCCTGGGCCCAGTACTACACATGGACAACCATGGGGCTTGTTATTGAGTCAAAAAACGATGACCTAAACAACCTTATGGCTGCGCTGATCCCCGATGCCGCTGCAGTCGGAATGTATTTCCTTTGGGAAAATCTGGACTGGTCTCTTCAGCGAACCGGTCTTATTACAGTAAGCGGTGCCGGAGGCGGTCTTCTTGGTATATTCCTGAACATGATTATTGTGGAGTCCTTTAATTCTGAACTATCGGATAGGTTAAAATCATCCGTTGTTATGGCTTTTTCACTTGCCGGAAAAGGAGCCGGGATTTATTTCACCAGAAACATGAAGAGCGATAGTCATATAAGGGGATACAACAAAGCAGAACTCTTTTTTCAGCCCTCCTTCTCCCAGGGAGCAGCAGGTTTCTCGGCACTGATACGTTATTGAAGGGTTAAAATTTTTTTGAATCAAGATAGTCCATTATGGCCTGATCATTTATATAACCGAGGTCCACAGCTATCTCACCGAATAGTCTGTCATCTCCCGCATCCTGTATATTGAGAACCTCTTCCCGCTGTGCCTCGGTCATTGCGCCTATCCGTACCAGTCCATCTCCTATTCTCTCCAGATCGCTCATGAATAGATCTCCTTTTTATCATTACTCATAGTATACATTCTTTACATCTATTATACAAAGTATTACTTTAATAATCATGGAAGAAACAATTAGATTCGCCGATGTAAGTTTCGGATATACCAGAACCAAGGTACTGGAAAAAGCATCCTTTGCAATACATGAGGGGGACTTTGTATCAATAATCGGACCTAACGGAGGGGGGAAAACAACTCTGGCAAAACTTATGCTCGGGCTGCTTGTCCCAGAGGAAGGAACAGTAGCAGTCTATGGCGAGAATCCTGTAAAGATGAGACACAGGATAGGATATGTGCCCCAATACTCCCTTTTTGATCCCAATTTTCCCGTTTCAGTCCAGGAAGTCGTTCTTATGGGTATAATGAAAAAAAACAAGTTTTTCTATACAAAGGAAGAACGTAGAACAGTCGACAAAACCATCGAAGAAGTTGGCCTGTCTTCTGTCAGAAACAACTCTTTTTCCGATCTGTCCGGAGGACAGAGGCAGAGAGTCCTCATTGCACGGGCACTCACCTCCAAACCGAAGGTCCTGCTGATGGACGAACCTACTGCAAGCGTTGATGCGGCAATTGAGAAAAAGATTTCAACCCTTCTCGCCCAACTCTCGCATACAATGACAATTATACTCATTACCCATGATCTCGGATTTGTCTCAAACCTTGTGAGTAAAATCATCTGTGTAAACAGGGAAGTAAACATCCATCCTGCATCGGATCTGACAAAAGAACATCTGGATAATCTGTACAAAGAGAATATGAAGATGGTCAGACATGATATTAAGGAGCCTTCATGATAGATTTTTTTTCTCTTCCCTTTATAAAATATGCTTTTATTGCAGGATTACTTGCCAGTATATCCTTCGGTGTTATTGGTACATGGATTGTTATCCGGAGAATTAGTTACCTGACAGGTGCCATTGCCCACTCAGTTTTGGCCGGAATCGGGGTAAGTCTGTTTTTAAGAAGCCGCTACAACCTGCCGAATCTGAATCCCTTATTCGGGGCTTTAGCAGCAGGGATACTGGCTGCTGTGATTATCGGGATTGTAAGTATTAAAACAAAGGAGAGGGAAGATACCATAATCGGTGCTATCTGGGCAATTGGTATGTCCGTTGGACTCCTGTTTATTGCTAAGACACCGGGATACGTTGATCCCATGAGTTATCTTTTCGGGAATATACTAATCATCTCCAGAGGGGATCTCGTTCTGATTGCAGTCCTTGATGCAATAATACTCATCCTGGGGCTCTTGTTTTATGCACCCTATCAAACCATTGCCTTCGATGAGGAATTTGCAAGAATACGGGGGATCAATACAAACCTTTTCAATATGATGCTGCTGATAATGACTGCAATAACTGTAGTGCTGATGACGACAATAATCGGTATTGTTATGGTTATTGCGCTTCTCACCATTCCCGCTGCGATAGCAGGGCTTCTTTCCAAAAAGATATGGGTCATTATGGTTCTCGCAGTAATCATTACAGCAGTCTTTACCATGTCGGGATTGGTAGTCAGTTATCTCACAGATCTACCCAGCGGTTCTGTTATCATTGTTATTGCCGGAGTAACCTATCTGGCTGCAATTTTAGCAGCAAAACTCTTTAAACACTAATTATTTGCAGGAGTATATCGTGAAAAAATCTGCCTTATTTATTTTTCTGATGCTTATCGTTCCGGAACTTCTGTTCTCCGGCGGTAAAAGTGAATCTTCCCCGGAAAGCAAGCCCGTCGCAGCAGTGAGCATCCTTCCGCAAAAATACTTTTTAGAACGGATTGCCGGGGATACTATTAAGGTTCTTGTCATGGTTCTTCCAGGCGAGAGTCCCGCAACCTATGAACCAACCCCTGATCAGATACGGGCATTAACCAAAGCCAGAGTTTTTTTTACCATTGGGGTTCCTTTTGAAAGATCTTTTGTTCCAAAAATTAAATCCACCCTCAAAGACATCCCGATAATTGATACTTCAACGGGCATAACAAGGATGGATATGGAAGGGGCCCCCAGCAGAGATGAAACAGTGAAGGACCCCCATATCTGGATGTCTCCTCCATTAGTGAAAACTCAGGCGGCTACCATGCTGAAAACCCTTGTTAAGTTGTTTCCGGAGTGGAAAGAACGCTTTGAGCAAAACTACAGCACCTTTATTAATGATCTGGACGAGGCTGATAAGTATCTTCAAGAATCCCTTGCTCCTTTAAACGGGACAACTCTTTTTGTTTACCATCCCTCGTTTGGTTATTTTGCCCGCAGGTACGGTTTAAAGCAAAAGGCAATAGAAACAGGGGGAAAGGCTCCCGGCCCCAAATCACTCAACAAACTGGTGGCAGAGGTGAAAAAGGAAGGGGTTAAAGTGATTTTTGTCCAGCCTGAATTTCAGCAGCACAGTGTAGAGATCATTGCAGAGGCCGCAGGAACAGCAGTAATTCCTATTGATCCGCTGGCGGAGGATTATCTTGACAATCTAAAAGCGATTGCTGAGACTTTGAAAAGCTCATTGAAGTAAACACTGATTTTTTTCACTGGAAACCTTGTTCTTTTTGGAGTACACTTTGTCTTATCAGGAGGAAGTTATGAGATTGGAATTTGCAAACGGCAGAGTAGTCGATGTAAACGAAAAGG
>Ga0164318_10001277_pt1 | contig 22113 bp, 20 predicted proteins | sample GuaBasSedimGuay9_FD_113734 | JGI IMG/M metagenome (GOLD analysis project Ga0164318, IMG submission 113734) | Subseafloor sediment microbial communities from Guaymas Basin, Gulf of California, Mexico - Guay9, Core 4571-4, 0-3 cm | ecosystem: Environmental > Aquatic > Marine > Hydrothermal vents... | reverse complement strand
GATCCATTGGAACATGCCCTGCATCAGTCGGAGATCCAAGAGCTTCCTTTTCTTCCGGTTGTGGAGAAAGATGATCAAGAACGCTTTCTGGGAGTGATCCATCGGAGAGATATTTGCCTGTTTCAATTGGAGAGTGACGACGAGATACAGCCGGAGAAACCTACCGCTCACACTGAAAAGAACCTGCCATAACTCTAACCGGCATTCCACCCTTCGGGCTGGCTGCGGTTTCCCCCATAGATAAGTCATGAAAAGGTAGCCCTCCCGCCGGCCACAGAGAAAAAGGAGCTTATCCTGTTTGGGTTTTTGGAAATACTTGATCTCAAAAGTGTCCAAGATTCGGATGAACCAAGGAAATCGCGCTCTTTCGTACTGGAACAAAAAAGTTCTTGACAATAAGCAGGCGCTTGTTTACGATAAATGAAAAATATTTACGATAATAGTAAACATGGCGATGTGCCCAGCTATGGCGCCTGAAAAACAATATTTTTCAACTTCTTTGGAAAAAGGGCTGAAAATTCTTTCCCTGTTCGACACAGAAACCCGCAGCCTCACCCAGACTGAAATCTCCCGAATGTTAGCATTGAACATGACCTCCACTTATCGCTTTGTGAACACCCTCGTGGAGATGCAATACCTTGAAAAGAACGCGAGAACCAAAGAAGTAAGGTTGGGAATCAGATCCCTGGCACTGAGCGCAAATATCATTCGATCAAGCGATGAATTACGACTTATAAAGAAGTTGGTCGATGAGGTTTACAACCGTTTCAACATCACTATCGACGTTGCTTTTATGGTGGATGACAATTTCATGAGAGGTTACCAGCGCGAGGCTAAAGAAACGCTTACCTACCACCTTCCTGCGGTGGCCAGGAATTCCCTGCACAATACCTCAATAGGAAAGGCCTATCTTTCCACCCTCTCTGAGGATTCTTTAAATGAAGTGGTTGGAAGGATTGAGTTCACCGCGAAGACGAGGAATACGATAGTCGACAAGGATCAATTGCTCAAGGAGATTGAAAAGACAAGAGCCAGGGGTTATGCCATGTGTGTCGAAGAGTATTTGCCCGGACTCATTACTATTGGTGCACCTTTGATCAACCTGGATACGGGGAAAGGATTGGGTGGTGTTTCATTTGATTTTTCGATCATCCAAAAAGACGCTCAAACCATGGAAAAAAAATACTCCGGCCCTATCGTGGAATTGGCCCGCTCAATTTCTGAAGTGTTGAAAAGGGAGGATAACGAGGAGTAAAAACAGGGGAGAACATTAGACGGGTATGAGAAATGGAAAATAGGCTTTGGAAACCTTTAGCACTACTTGCACCGGCCATGAGCGCTGTGTTATTGCTCCTCGTGATTCCCGTATGCTTTATCGTTGTATACAGCTTTTGGCTCCGGTCTCCTACAGGCGCCGACATCCCTGCATTCCAGTTCGGAAACTATGCAAAGTTCTTTGCTGATTTTTTCTATCCTTCAATCCTTATTCGCACCATACGAGTCTCTTTGGAGACAGTCCTTTTGTGTGTTGTCATGGGATATATCCCGGCCTATTTCTTTAACCGAAGCAAGACCAAAAACAAGGCGCTGCTCTTACTTCTTATTATGCTTCCTTTCTGGATCAGCTTTATTATCAGAACCATGAGTTGGATCAATATCCTGGGCGATACCGGCCTCATCAATCATTATTTGCTGAAAATTGGCTTGCTTTCCCGTCCACTGGGTATGCTTTACAATGAAGGCTCAGTCCTCATGGGCCTTATCCAGTATCTGCTCCCTTTTATGATCCTGAATATATATGTCAGCCTGGAAGGGATCGACAAGAGTCTTCTTGAAGCTGCCAGGAGCATGGGCTGCACGGAATGGCAGGCCTTCAGGGAAGTGACTCTCCCTTTAAGCCTTCCCGGCGTCAGTGCAGGCTGTCTGCTGGTATTTGTGCTGACAGCAGGGACCTACCTGCCGCCAATGATCCTGGGCGGTCCCGGGAACCAGATGATCGCCAACCTTATTTTCGCCCGTGTCATTGGAACCCTGGACTGGCCGTTTGGTTCAGCTATCAGTGTTGTGCTCCTGGCACTGCTGGTGATTATTGTGTGGACCTATAATCGTTATCTGGGGATCAACCAGATATTCAAAGCCCTTCAATGAGGTATTCGGCATGATGAAGATATCGGGATGGTCGCTTATTCGGCTCTATACCATTTTGGTGTATGTTTTTATGTTTGTCCCGATTGTAGTGGTCATGGTCTTGTCTTTTAATCCCAAACAATTTGGATGCTTTCCCATGACCGGGGTGAGCCTGAAGTGGTTTGCAGAGCTCGCTCGTGACGGTGCCATCCTTACGGCGTTCAAGAATTCAATGATCCTGGGGGCTTGTACTTCCGTAATTTCCACAGCAATAGGGATCCTGGCGGCCATGGCGTTTGTCAGGTTCGATTTTCCCGGCAAGAATACCTTCAACACGCTTCTCCTGGCCCCGATCATGATCCCGGAAGTCATTCTCGGTGTGGCCCTCCTTCTTTTTCTCCGTTGGCTCCAGCAGCCCAAGTCTTTTGCGCTTCTTGTAATAGGACATGTGGTACTTACCTTGCCCTATGTGCTCTTGATCGTGCAGGCGCGGCTGGTGGGGATCAAGAAGGAGTATGAGGAGGCAGCCCAGTCCCTGGGCGCCAACGCATTCCAGACGTTCAAAGAGATCACTTTTCCTCTCCTGGCACCGGCCATTTTGGGGGGAGTTCTTTTTTCCTTTACCATTTCTCTGGACGATATTACCGCCACCTTGTTTTGGGCTACCGCTCAAAATCAGACCCTTCCTGTGAAGATATTCGGAATGCTCAGAAATTCTATCAGTCCTGAAATAAATGCACTGGGAACGATTATGGTGATCCTCACGGTAGCGATACCGCTCTTTGCAGGTTATTTGATCCGCAAATTTTCAACTACAACTACTTGAAAGGACGTGTGTTCAAAGTAATGACGGGTTGGAAGACCAAGAACAAGAGGCTGGAATGGGCTCTTTGGAATGGGCTCTTTGTTGATTAAACATTTATCAAGGAAAAGGAGGAGGAACATGGGCAAGGACTGGAAAGAACGACTGGACAGGGTTTATGATCATTATGAAAACGGTCTCATTAGCCGGCGTGATTTCTTCAAGTATCTGGGGATCGCCGGTGCTGCGGTGGGGCTGGTCGGGGGGCCATTCGGATTCCTTCCCCGTTCAGCCTGGGCGGGCAAATCCATCCGTTTTGACGGCTGGGGTGGAGTGGTCTCGAAGGCCTTTCGCAAGTACGCCTTTGACCCCTTCACAAAAGCCACCGGTGTCAAGGTGATAGACGGTGAATTTGGAGATATGGATACGTATTTGACACGGGTTAAGGCTTCTTTTCCCCCAGGTGGTGAATTCAACCTCGCCCATCTGAGCGGCGTGTTTGATTATGCCAGGTACATAAAGTTGGGGTATGGTGTTGTCCTGGATGAAAGCAAAATTCCAAATCTCAAGAATGTCATGACGGCCATGATGACGCCCTACCGTGCTATTACAAACGGTACACTTTCCGCCGTGCCCTACGACTATGGCCAGACCGGCATTGCCTATAACACCAAGTACATCTCCAAAGAAAAGGCGGAAAAAGCGGGCGCAGCACTCCTCTGGGACAAAGACCTGAAAGGCAAGCTCGGCAGTTGGGGCGACTGGCGCACCAATATCTGGTATGGAGCCCTCTATACGGGTCAAAATCCAAATAACATCAATGACATGAAGGCGGTGTGGGATGCATTGAGGAAACAGCGCGGGATGATAAAAAAATACTGGGGATCGGGAGCTGAACTCATGAGTCTCCTTGCAAACGAGGAAATCTATGCAACCGTAGCCTGGTCAGGGCGAGTCGCAGCACTCCAGGCACAAGGACACCCGATCGGCTTTCTGTCACCCTACAACTGCTATTCGTGGCAGGAGTGTATTTTTGTGTTGAAGGGAACTGACCTGGGAGTGGCCCAAAAACTGTTGAACTTCATGCTGGCTCCAAAGGCCGCTATTGCCGTGGCGGTTGGGCAGAAGTATCCATCGAGTCTTGATCCGACCAAGGTCCCCATGCCGGAAGCGGTCAAGAAACTGCCGGCATTTGATCCTACGGGGAAACTCAAGGGGTACCTGTTCGCCAATCCTGATTACTGGAACGGCCACCAGCAGGAATGGGCTGAAAAATGGGACAGGATAAAGGCGGGAGCATAACGAGTAAATTACTTGTTGCGGGTCCCGAGGGCAAAGCTTGTGGAAGTTTGATAACGCCGGAAGGCCCTGTGGCCCGCAATAGCCAACAGGAGGAGGCCGATACGCCGTGAAAAAAGATTCGCGTTCCCCGGCAGTGGAATTGAAAGGGGTTGTCAAACGCTTCGGTACATTGGTTGCCGTTGAAAGAATGGACCTGGAAATAGAGGAGGGTTCCTTTGTTACCCTTTTGGGTCCTTCCGGTTGCGGCAAGACTACCATCCTGCGGATGATTGCGGGCCTCGAGACGCCGACTGAAGGGGAGATTTATATTGAAGGAAAGCTGGTGAATGACATTCCTATTCACAAACGAAACTTGGGGATGATCTTTCAAAACTATGCCTTGTTTCCCCATAAAAGCATTTTTGACAATGTTGGTTTTGGGCTGAAGTACAAGGGTGTTCCCAAGGAAGAAATCAAGAAGAAAGTGGAACAAGCCCTCGAGATGGTTCGCCTCCCCGGGGTGGAGAAAAGGATGCCGTCACAACTTTCGGGCGGTCAACAGCAACGCATTGCCCTTGCCCGGGCAATCGTCATGGAGCCGGTCGTTCTCCTCATGGACGAACCTCTCTCGGCCCTCGATGAGAACTTGCGAGAAGAAATGAGGCGAGAGATAGACAACCTCCAGCATGCCCTCGGCATAACAACCATATTCGTGACCCATGATCAGCGCGAGGCCCTTTCCATGTCGGACAAGATCGTGGTGATGAAGGACGGCGTCATGCAGCAGCAAGGGAATCCTGAGGAGGTGTACACCTATCCCGTGAATCACTTTGTGGCCGACTTCCTGGGTCATTCGAATTTTTTTAACGGAACCGTCATTGAATCCAAGGACGATCAGGTCAAGGTCAAACTTGTTGACGGAAATGAAGTGCTGATTCAACATCCCGGAGTCTGGGACGCGGGGAATCGGATTGAGCTTGTGATACGTGCACAGAAATTCGAGATCACGCCCGATGAGGAAGAGAAGGCCGGGGAAGATATCAACTGCTTTCGCGGCAAGATAGCGGAGCGAAGTTACATGGGAGGCGAGGTCAGCTATTTTGTTGAAACAGGAAGCAAAACGGTGATCCACGTGATCGACACCAGCAAGTCCCGGCCGCTTCGCCGGGGACAAAGCGTTCGCTTACAGGTGCCTCCGAACCAATGCGGATTGCTGCCCATGGGGGATTGACCTCTCACCATATAAGCCCGGTTGTGACACTCGCGCAAGAAGTCGAAAACTTACTCGTTCAGTCATTTCCCGGAAAGCCGTAATCCAGTCCCTTGTAGCACCGGCAAGGGCTCCGGACCCCGGTTTGCCCGGTGTGACGACCTGGAGGTGAAAAATGGATCTTTCCCGAGCACTCGAAGAAAAGGGGCAGGAACCTGGTGGTTTACGGTGAAGCTCACATGGACCGTTCTCCCTGCGGCACGGGTACCACGGCGAAAATGACACTCCTCCATCGCCACGGCCTGCTGGGCATAAACGAAACGTTTACCAACTACAGCCCTCTCGGGAGCGTTTTCGAGGGCCGGATCGTGAAAGAAACACGAATCGGCGATATTGATGGCGTGGTTGCCGAGGTCCGGGGCAGTGCATATATTACCGGTTTCCATGAATTCGTTGTCGATCTTCGAGATCCTTTTCCCAGGGGGTTTTTGCTATGAAGCAGCATGTTCCGGCTCCTGAAATGATTCTGATAAACGGTGTCATTCGAACCCAGGACCCGAGAAAGCCTTTGGTCGAAGCCGTAGCAATAGGCGGCAGGCATATGTTAGCAACGGGCGGTAACAAAGAGATACAATCCCTGGCCGGCTCAGGCTCCCAGGTCATTGATCTTGGTGGAAGGCTTTGCCTGCCCGGGATGATGGACTCTCATTTCCATTACTATACATGGGCGCTGGGAAGACGGCAGTTAATGTTGGTGGAAGTGCGGTCGTTTGCTGAACTCCTGGATCGTGTTTCCACGGCCGCTGGAACTGCGAAAGAGGGAAAATGGATTGTGGGACAGGGATGGAACGAGGCCGATTGGCCGGAGGCTCGAATACCCACGAGGGAAGACCTGGATAAGGCCGCCCCGACGAATCCGGTTGCACTCTGGCGCTGTGACCTGCATATGGCTGTTGTTAACTCCATGGCCTTGCAATTGGCGCACATCCATGAAGGAACTCCTGACCCTCCTGAAGGGGTCATAGCCCGGGATGATTCGGGGAGACCAAATGGTATTCTCCGGGAATTTGCCTCGAACCTGGTCAGGGACGTCATCCCTCCACCGAACGATGATGAGATATATGCGGCCATGCAGGACGGAATACATGTATTCCACTCCCTTGGTCTCACAGGTCTGGAAGATGTCCGTCTCATGGGAGGAGAGGAAGGGGTGCCTGCTTTCAAAACCTGGCAATGCCTCAGAGATGCCGACGCACTGGAATTGCGGTGTTGGGTGAGTATCCCGGGAGAGCGTCTGGAGGAGGCCGTTTCGTTGGGGCTCAGGACGGGTTTTGGCGATGACCATCTCCGGATCGGGCACGTCAAGTACTTCGCGGATGGAGGCATGGGTGCCCGAACGGCGTGGATGCTGGAACCCTATCTGGATGCAGATTGCGGCATGCCCTTGACCCCGATGGCTGAATTGGCGAGGTCTCTCCGCCGTGCGGACGAGGCCGGGCTTGCCGTAGCCATCCATTCCATTGGAGACCGGGCAAACCGGGAGCTTATAACCGTCTTCGAAGGTCTGAGGGAGAAACGCGGGACTGACGGTGCAGTCGTACCATGTGGACCGAACGTCTCCAATCGAATAGAACATGTCCAGATGATTCGTCCCGAAGATCTGGCCCGTCTGGCAAAATTGGATATCGTGGTTTGCGTGCAGCCCCATAACCTGGTACTGGATATAGGTATGATCGATGAGTCGGTGGGCACAAGGGGGAAATGGACGTATCCTTACCGCGACTTGCTTGATTCCGGCATAAACGTTGTTTTGAGCTCCGATGCACCTGTCTGTGATCCGAGTCCTCTTGTGGGCATCCACGCTGCAGTGACCCGACAGAGAAGAGATGGCACGCCCAAAGGTGGGTGGTATCCATTACAGAGGATCAGTATCGAAGATGCCGTTCGGGGCTATACCATCCTGCCTGCCATGTCGTATGGCGTAGGTGACAGACTGGGCAGCATTACACCGGGAAAATATGCGGATATGGTGATCCTGGACAGAGATATCTACACCATTGAACCGATGGAAATCATAGAGACGAAGGTGGATATGACGATCTTTGACGGAAGAATCGTGTTCGAGCGAATATAGTCCGGAAGGCCGATGCAGTTTGGGTGAGCACGCACTCAATTATCTTGAGAAAGGGGAAAGTTGTTGGAAAAGCTTAGCAGAGAGTTCCTTTTTTATCAGACACGCAAAGAATTGCCCTTTATCCAGCGGGCTGAGGGTGTTTACATGTGGGACAGTGAAGGCAAAGAATATATAGACGCCTGTTCCGGGGCGGTTATTTGCAATATCGGCTATGGCGACCGGAGAATAGAGAACGTGATTGCCGAGCAGGCGCAAGGAACCTTCTTTGCGTATCGCACACAGTTTGAAAATGGGCCGGCGGTTCATCTGGCGGAGGATTTGGTCACATATTCAGCGCCACATCTGAACAGGGTTTTCTATGTGTCGGGAGGTTCTGAGGCGGTAGAGTCGGCAATGAAACTCTGCCGGCAGTATTTCTACAACAGGGGGGAAGGTTCACGTCACGTGTTCATCAGCCGCGTCCCTTCGTATCATGGAAGCACGCTGGGGGCCCTTGCACTAACTTCCTATGCCCCCCTCGAAATCCCGTTCAGACACATGATGCAGTCATACCCGAAGATCCCGGCTCCTTACTGCTATCGCTGCGCGTATCACAAGGAATATCCGCGGTGTGACCTCGAATGCGCGAGAGCCCTTGAAACCACCATCCTGGAACAGGGACCGGAAAATGTTGCCGCCTTCGTGGTGGAACCTATAGTGGGTGCCAGCATCGGTGCGTTGGTTCCTCCAGAAGATTATTTCTCAATTGTGCAGGAAACATGTGGGAAGTACGGTATCTTTCTGATCCTTGATGAGGTCATGACCGGATTCGGCAGGACCGGAAAGCTCTTTGCCTATGAACACTGGAATGTGGAGGCGGATATTGTCGCTCTGTCGAAGGGGATGGCCTCCGGCTATTACCCCCTGGGTGCGATCATGACGCGCAACGTCATTGTGGATGAAGTGATGCAAAAGGGCGGTTTCGCGCACGGTCACACCTATGCGGGCAACCCCATGGCCTGCGCAGTAGGCCTCGAGGTTTTCAGGATCATTCGGGAGGAGCATCTTCCCGAGAACAGCGCTGCAATGGGGCGGCTTCTCAAGGCAGGGTTGAGGGATCTCGAAGAACGCTACGGGATTATCGGCCAAGTCAGGGGAAAAGGCCTTTTGCTGGCACTGGAATTGGTAAAGGACCGGGATACGCGGGAGCCGTTTCCTCCTGAAAAAGAAGTGAATATGCTCCTCACGGATATTGCCTGTGAAGAGGGCCTCATTATCTATCCCCGCAAATGCATCAACGGGCTTTCAGGGGACCACGTTCTTGTTGCGCCACCGTTGATCGTGCACGAGGACCAGGTACATGAAATCGTGGACCGTCTTGATCGAGCATTCAAACGAACCATGAAGAAAATCTGAGGGACTGAGGCGGTAGAAAAGTGATTGACAAGTGTATATCCATTGAAAAGGCGCTCGAAAGTGTCCGCCACGGCGATCGCGTCATGGTCGGTGGGTTCGGTGTGCCCGGTACACCTTTCACACTTATCAATGGACTCCTTGAAAGAGGAACCCGTGGGCTGACGTTGATCAAGAATGAGGCCAACGAAGACGGGACGGGGCTTTCAAAACTTATTGAGGCAGGTCGGGCACGAAAGGTGATTTGTTCGCACCTCGGCCTGAATGCAACGGTCATCGGGATGATGAACCGCAAAGAGATCGAGGTGGAGTTTTATCCCCAGGGGATCCTTGCCGAAAAGATTAGGGCCGGCGGGGCGGGCTTGGCAGGTATCCTGACGGATATCGGAATTGACACAATCCTTGCGGGGGAAAAACGGTGTATAGAGGTCAATGGACAAAAAGTTATTGTGGAACCGGCCCTGCGGGCGGACGTGGCTTTAATCCATGCCTCCGTGGCAGATCCTTTCGGAAACCTGGTTTATGAAAAGAGCGCACGGAATTTCAATCCTCTCATGGCAACTGCGGCAAACATCGTGATCGCAGAAGTTGAAGAGATTGTGGAGGCGGGTGATCTGGATCCCGATCATATTCACACGCCCGGCGCATTCGTGGATCATGTGGTGGCCATCAAAGAAATAACCCCGGAGTATGGGATTCTGGAACATCATGCCCTCTAAAGAGAAAATCGCACAGCGTGCAGCAAGGGAAATAGCTTCGGGACAGATCATAAACTTGGGGATCGGTATTCCCACCCTCATTCCACAATACATCACCGCTGAGAAATCGGTCTTTATTCATTCGGAAAACGGGATCCTGGGTATGGGTCCAAGGTGCCGGCCTGGAACTGAGGACCGCAACCTGATTGACGCGGGGGGAAATTATGTCACGGTGTCGAAAGGGGCTTCTTTCTTTGACAGTGGATTGTCATTTGCACTTGTTCGGGGCGGACGACTCGATCTGGCTTTCCTCGGTTCCCTGGAGGTATCGGAAGGCGGTGATCTGGCAAACTGGATCATTCCGGGAAAATTTTCTCCCGGCATAGGGGGAGGGATGGAGCTGGCACAAAAGGCCAGGAGGCTTATTGTCACGATAAATCACACGGACCGGAATGGACAACCGAAAATACTCAGGAGATGCACGCTGCCTCTTACCGCCAAGGGTTGCGTGGATACTATCATCACAGATTTGGCCGTTATTGACGTGGCAAAGGAAGGCTTGGTGCTCCGGGAAATTGCTGAAGGCGCAAAGGTGGAAGAAGTGGTCGAAAAGACCGGGGCCTGTCTGATTGTCCCGGATCATGAAATTCCGAGATTCTAAGAAAGAGCTTGAGCGGTCAATTTTCTACGAATGGAGATGCGGCTTATGCCAGGGGATAAACAAGAAAAGAAGTTACTGGAAACAGTAGATCATTTGGCTGATGATATGCTCAATTATGCGTCCAGGTTGGTGCGGGAACCGAGCACCCTCGGGAAGGAAGCTTCTGCTGTTCGGGTGGCAGAGGAGGAACTGAAAAAGCTTTCATTCGATCCGGTCAGGGTCCCGATTGATCCGGGATCACTCGCGAAACATCCGGGATTTGCGCCGGTGCCATGGGGATATGAAGGTCGCAATAATGTGGTGGCAGTCCGGAAGGCAGATGCAGACGGTGGGCAAAGCCTCCTTTTTAATGGCCACTTGGATGTGGTGAGCCCTGAACCCTTGGAATTCTGGGATCGGGATCCCTTTGACCCGGTGGTGGAAAATGGCTGGATCTATGGCCGCGGAGCTGGTGATATGAAGTCAGGTGTTGCTGCCATGATTTATGCGGTCCACGCTGTTGAGAAAGCAGGGTTTGGGTTGAAAGCCCCGGTGACGATAGAGACTGTCATAGAAGAGGAATGCTGCGGAAACGGGGCACTCGCCTGTCTGGCGGCCGGATACGACGCGGACGCCGTGTTGATTCCGGAACCGTTCGGGCCCACCATTCTTACCAATCAACTGGGGGTTCTGTGGTTCAAAGTCTCTGTTCGGGGTGTCCCGGTTCATGTGCAGTCCGCGCCGGCAGGTACCAATGCGATTGAAAAAAGTTACGCCATTATCGCTGCACTGAGGGAGCTGGAAGCGGAACTCAACCGTTCAGATGTTCCACAGAAGTACAAGGATGTACCGCACCCCCTGAACTTGAATATCGGTATCTTCAAGGGAGGCGACTGGCCTTCTACGGTGCCTGCCATCGCTGAGTTTCATGGCCGCCTCTCTTTTTTCCCAGGTGTTTCCTATGGGCACATTTGCGAGCGCATCGTTGAGACCATAAAGGAAGCAGCAAAACAAGACCCCTGGCTTGCAGAAAATCCACCCCTGATCGATTTCTATGGATTCCGGTCTGAGGGGCACAGCCTGGATTTTGACCTTCCTGCATTTTCCACGCTGAACGCGTGCCATCGAGTGCTCACCGGCGAAGATGCCAGGGAATATATTTCAACCTGTACTACGGATCTCAGGGTTTTCACCCTTTTCGGATCGGGCCAGGCTACCTGCTACGGCCCGGTGGCCGAAAATATCCATGGCGCAAACGAACGGGTCAATATCGGGAGCGTCATCCATGTTGCGAAGGTATATGCTCTTTTTCTAGCGCGCTGGTGTGGGCTGAAGGAATAAAATTTCTTCCCCTGTGCTTTTATTTGTCATCATGGCGACATATTTTTGTATAATTTCACCGCCCGCTTCGCTCAAGACGCAGAGAGCGCGAAGTTAACTACTATTTCTTTTGCCGTTGAGAGGACGGCAAAAGAAAAACAGCTGCTGTCCTCAGCATGCAAGTGCCGGCTGCAACTTTGTGCCCGTGAAACTCCCGTTTCTCTTTCCGCCGTCTCAGCGGAAAGGGAAAAATCGGTTCTTTGCGATCTTTGCGGCTTTGCGGTGAATAACGTCCAACTCCAGTGCAGCATCATATTTGCGAATACGCGTAACTAGAGGTGAGGATAGAATGGAAATCAAGGAATTGAGAGTGAACGGCCAAAGGCTAAGGCAAAGCCTGGAGCGTATGGCAACAATCGGGGCAACCCCGGCTGGGGGGGTGCACAGGCTGGCCCTTTCTGATGAGGACAAGGAGGCCAGGGATCTTTTTATCAGGTGGCTGAAAGACCTGGAACTGGATGTTACCATAGATGAAATGGGGAATATTTTTGGAAGGCGTGGGGGAAGAAATAATGATCTTTCCCCGGTCATGAGCGGGTCACATATGGATTCTCAACCCAGTGGCGGCCGTTTTGACGGAATCCTGGGGGTCATGGGCACCCTGGAAGTATTGAGAACCCTGCATGAAAACCAAGTTATGACCGAGCGGCCCATTGTCATTGCAGATTGGACCAATGAAGAGGGCTCACGATTTTCCCCGGCCATGGTTGGATCGGGGGTGTGGGCCGGCGCACTGGAAAGGAATTGGGCCTACAGTCGTACCGATAGAAATGGCAATCGGTTTGAAGATGAATTGATACGTATCGGCTACAAAGGGCCGGCTCCATGTGAGAAATGGCCGGTTCATTGCTATTATGAATATCACATTGAGCAGGGGCCAATCCTGGAAAGAGAGCAAAAGGTCATAGGGGCGCCCAAGGGGATCGTGTGTCTGCACTGGTACGATGTATACCTGGAGGGAGAGGCAAACCAGGTTGGTCCGACTCCCATGGAAGGACGGCATGATGCATTGTGCGCTGCAGCGGAAATGATCCTGAAGGTCAATGAACTCCCGGAGCGCATGGGCGGCAACCTGGTATCAACCGTGGGTGAAATTCAAAGTTATCCAAATTCAAGAAATATCATTCCTGACAAAGTGCACTTCACCGTGGACATTCGTTCCTGGGATGATGATCAGGCTATGAGTGCGTGGAAATTGTTGCGCGAGGATTTTGAAGCAATTGCTTCTCGAAGAGGCTGCCCGATAAAAATGGAAGAAACCTGGAAGGTCGAACATTCACCCTTTGATGAAAAACTGGTCCAGCGCATTCTGAATATCGCCGACCAGTTGAGTTACTCTAACCTCTATATGGTCAGCGGCGCCGGGCACGATGCCAGTTATATGAACCAGGTCTGCCCCACCGCCATGATTTTTGTTCCCAGCATCGGAGGGCGCAGCCATGTTGAGGTAGAAAATACCAATTGGGAGGATTGTGAAGCCGGCGCAAACACCCTGCTGCACGCGATTATAGGATCGGCCCAAGAAAGCTGAGTGATTCGTGGGAAGGCTTCAAATTATTTGCCTGGGTAAGTGGGTATTTTCATAAGTGCTCCGGACTTTCTCAATTTTGGGAAAAGACGATTTGGAATTTCTCGAAATTCCTCTCCTTTAACCTGCCCTACCTGTCAAACTATCTCATATAACCCATCGTAGTTACAGCTATTTGCATCCGAAATGAAAGTGGCATATTTCATGCTAAATTGTATTTGTAGGCTGCTGTTTGAAAAGATTGTATCCGGCTGCAGACTCTACCTTATCAGAAACTATTGAGATGGACCTTTTCCCTGAGTTGAAAAATTTGAGGGTACTCCTCGTCGACGATGACGAGTGGATAAGGCATTCACTGGGCTTATATTTCGAGGGAGAGGGTTGTCATATTCATACCCTGGAGACTGCAGAAGAAGGGATGGAGGCAATAAAGGCGGAGGAATTCGATGTCGTCATCGCCGATTATCGGTTGTCGGGCATGGACGGACTTGAATTTCTCCGATTAATTCGAGGAATTTCTCCAAAGGCAAAGAGGGTCCTGGTCACTGCTTATGGGAATGAAGATATTATTACCAGAGCTCGGGAGCTAGGCATCCGGGATTTTATACGAAAACCGTTCACTTCCAGGGCTTTCGAGGCTTCCTTGAAACGATCGATTAGAAGCCAAGGCCAGACAGCTTCTGAGGAGGGATAAAATGAGTTCAAATTTTCGTATTCATGTCCATCCGAGTTGTGACAGTGTGCACCTGAAGCTGGAGGGCGATATCAACGGCTTGTCGGCATATGAATTGCTGGAAGTGCTGAAGGAAAATTGCCGGTGGGCCACGAGGGCATTTATCCATACGAGCAATTTAGGTAGTGTACATCCCTCGGCCCGGATGGTCCTGGAAGACAACCTCGAAGCGCTGGAGGGGAAGTGCCTCCCGCTTTTTTTCACCGGGGACCATGCGAAGCAGCTTGCTCCGCGGGACAGCAAACTTTCCTGATTCGCCGAGGGGCTCCAGCCCTTCACATGCTTCCTTCCGTTGTACTATGGAGCCTTTCCCCTGTTGCCAAGCCAACCAGGAAACCGCACACCAGAGAACCCAGAATGGTGGACAGGGTGAATATGATCACGTATACCCATCCGAAATAGGAGATCATGATCGGTAAGAGGACCGGTTTGACTGCCCTGTTGTTGAGGAAGATGGCAATCAAAGAATTCTTTGCCCCTCTTGCTTTCAATTCCTTTAACAGGGGGTACCAGGCGTAGATCGGGCCGACCGAGATGATTCCGGCGAGTGTGGAAACAAGAACGCCTTTGACCCCTGAGTCTTTGCCGAGGAGGTTGGTCAGGTGTGAAGGTTTCAAGAAAAAATTCAGGGCAAATATGAGGAAGAAGACAAGGCTGAGGGGGATACCGATCCTCAAAAAGATAGCCATGCTCCCCTTGAGGGCGATGAGTGCCTCGTCCGGTACAAAAATGAACAATATGCAGTAAAGAACAGCGACACAGCTCAGGAAAAGGAAAGAACGCAAGACATTATCCCCCAATCAGGTTCAAGGTCAAGACGGCGACAATGGCAACGCCTATTGAAACAATGAAAGAAATGAAGTTCCGCATGATGGAAAACCTACGCCCCAGGGCGACCATTTCCGCTGGCAACTGGATGAGGCCGACACTTACCCAGGTCATCATGAATGCGGTTACCGCAAAAAGATTTACCCCGTTTTCCAGCATTTCACCACCGATAATATAGCTGTTAATGGGGTTCCCCGGCAGGATACTGCCAAAACAAGCCCCCCAGATGGTGTCCAGTATCTTATTTCCACCAAATATTGAGAGCAGCAACTCTTTTGAAATGAATGCCTTAAAAAGCCCCATAAGAAGCACGATACTGATAAGGATCGGGAGCATTTTGCCAAATTGTCTGGCAGTCTTTGACAGGGCCTCAGAAACATCTTTCCGGGGGGCTTTTCGAGCCTTTGTTGCTGATGGCCTGAGCCCGCCGAATTGGGTTTGTCGGTATTCTTCGATAACTTCTGACACAATTCCCTTGATCCCGGTTTCCACTTGAATGTTGTATTCCTCAAGATACCTTTCAGCAGCGGGACTGCAATACCCGGTGAGCACAGCATCAACTTTTTGGTCGATGGCCAGGGCAACTGCTTGCATGCCGCTTCCGGAAGTTGCACCCGGGTTTTCCAGGGTTTCAAACGCCATTGTTTCAAGGTCGATAATGATCAGGTAGGGGGAGGTCCCGAGCCTGTGTCCCACCTTTGATTCCAGGATGGGGCGTTCTGATGAGATAGCGATTCTCATGGGTGATGATTCCTTTTTGCTCCATAGTACCCAATGATTTGTTCATGATTCAAATGGAGACTGGAGAAAAGATCTTGTCCACTTTTCCGCATGCTATGAAAGATTCAAATCGTTAGAGATTGAGAGCGAATAATGAAACGTTTCACGTTTTGAAACAGCTTTCACAAAGATTACCGTAAACTATTTTTAAACATCTCATAATTCTGCGGGGATTTCATTGAGGAAATCGCGAAACTTTTCCCTGTCTTCGAAGAGGATTTCGGCTGGCTTTTGATACATGCCTTCCCAGTCGGGTCCGAAAAGGTCTTCGGCAGCCTTGTTCCAGGAAAGAATTCGTCCCTCCCTGTCTGTCATAAAAAAGGCGTCGGGAAGGTGATCGCAGAGTTCTTTCATCCCGGAAAGAACATGACTTGCCACATCAACTTCCTGTGCCAGGCTTCGCGGGATATCCCATGCGATTCCCGGGTACTCTTTCAGAAAGTCAGCTACGTCCTTTTGAGGGATTAAAAGGACCCGCGCTTCATCAATGGCCCGTATGGTGGCGGTTCTCTTTGTCCCCAGGACAAACGATATCTTTCCAAGCACGGCGCCGGGTTCCGTGATCTCCTGCATCTTCTGATTCCCTCGAAAGACTTTCAGCCTGCCGGAAACAAGGATGCAGAGGTCCTGGGAGAAATCACCTTCGTTGCAAAGGGTCTGGCCGGGTTTAATCGTAGTCAGATAAGTCTGGACCTTCTGCTTCTCGAGTATAGATTCCAGGTGGTTCTTTTCCATGGGAAGATCTCACTGGGGAGACGAAGAAGTGGCCTTGTCCTCACCCCTCCTGTTGGATTTCTGCCTCGAGTGTATCATGTAATTGTGTAAGGCGGCCTGCAGGGTTTCCTCTGCAAGAAGCGCACAATGAAGGTGGTCGCTGGGAAGCCCTCCCACCGAATCCCGGATCATGGCAGCATCAATCTCTATGATTTCATCGGGGGTTTTGCCCGTGGCGAGGTCTGCGGCGGCGCAGATGGAGTTCATGCTGTGGGCGCATCCGTCGGTCCAGTAGGAAGTTTCAACGACCCGCTCTCCACTGAACTTCAACCGTATCTCCATGGTATCCCCGCAAGTCCCGGTTATTTTCGCCGTTGCATCAGGATTCTCTACGTGGGGGGTGAACAAATAGTACGCCAGGAACCATAGAAGCACAATGATAGTAAGGACCCCGCACCCCAAAAGAATCCATAAGACTTGATGCAACATAACATTCCTGCTCCAGAAATCGGATAAACTTGTTTCTATTATAGATATCCGGGCAGTCACATGTCAAACAGGGAAAAGGTGCTATTTTCATCCTACCTTTATGTATCGTACAGATCACATGATCATTCCTCCTTTCTGCCCCGGTCAAATGAATAGGCGAACATGGGGACGAATATGAGGGTGAGGATGGTGCCGATGAGCAATCCCCCGACCGCCACATCCGCCAGGGGAGAGAGCCTTTCCAAGCCCACCGCCCTTTCAAGGGCGATGGGAATCATGCCCGCAATGGTCCCCAGGGCCGTCATCATGACCGGGCGATAGCGCACTTTTACGCTTTCCACTGCCGCATCAAAGGGCGATGCTCCTTTCCGGTAGTGCTGATAAAAATCGATGAGCAGGACCGAGTTCTTGATAATGATGCCGAAGAGCAGAAGGATCCCCACCATGCTGGGCATGCAGCTCGGCTTGTTGAAGATGAGCATGCCCCACGCAGCGCCGATCATGGCAAGGGGCAGAACCACAATCATGACCAGGGAGAGCACCACGGAACGGTAGATAGATACCAGGGCGATCAGAAGAATAATGACACCGATTCCAATTGCCTTGATCATCCTGGAAAAGCTGTCGTTGAGCTGCTTGATGTCTCCTTCCTGGCTGGTCACAAAGCCGGCGGTATCTACCTTTTTGAGGATCTTATCAGCGTCCGCCGTGAGAAGCGTGGCAGGCCGTCTTGCGCGGTATCCATTAATATCGATGCTGTACCGCATCATGTCTCTTTCAATCTTTGACGGGGTAAGGCCGTAGGTCAGATGAGCCAGTTGGGAAAGGGGAATAAAACCCTTCCGTGTTTTGACGGGCACGAGTCGCAGAGACTCAGGATTTTCCCCGAACGGGGCCTTGTAATAGAGCCTGACCGGCTGGGTGGTCAGGGTGGATAGATTCGCATTCAGCGAAACAGGGAAGCCCTTCAGTGCAAGCTGGCTCGCAACCTGGACCGGGGAAACGCCATAGAACTGCGTCTTATTTTGATCAAAGTGGAGGACAATTTCTGAAAAATCATTATCCCAACTCATACTGGTTGAGGTAAGCCCTCTCACCGTTTTCAACTGATTGTTGATCTTGTTTGAAACAGCGGGCAGGTCCCGGTAGTCTTCTCCGAATACGCGAATATCTATGGGAGCCTTTATTGTTGAGATAGCGGTGGCACCGAAATCATAGACATCAACACTCTTTGCGTTTTTGAGGCGGCCGAGCTGGTCCCTGATCTCATTTTCTATTTCCCAGATGGATTTTTTCCTGGAAAAACGATCCACGCAGGTAACGGTGATGACCGCTTCAGTGGGAAGTGCCCCGTTTCCAAGAGAGATGACCCCTGGTTCGCTGCCGAAAGAGATGGAACTTCTTTCCACTTCAGGCTGTTGATTGAGCCACTCAGTAAAGGTATGCATCCGCTTGACCGCCTCTTCCACGGTTTCATTGGCGGAAAACTTGATATCTCCCTTTATGATGCCGGTATCCATGGGGGGCATAACGTCTTTACCGATTACCGGCATCACATTTTTCAGGCTCAACAGGAGAACGGCGAAGACAACGCCGGTCATGAGGAGCTTCCGGAGGAAGGAAAATCTGCCATTGGAAAATCGGAGCACGGAGATATACGGTCCCACCAGACGACCCAGGGAATTCTGGTAAAGATATTCAAAGAGGTTTTCCACCTTGTTTTTTTTCGTGCCTTTCCGGTAGAGCAGCTTCGAAAAATGGGGAATAAAGGTTATGGATAGAAAATAGGAAGCGAGGAGGGCAATGATCAATGTGGTGACCAGCGGTCTGAAGATCTTTTGGGGAAAGTCTCCGACGAACATGAGCGGCGCAATGATGGCGAGGGTGGCCATAGTTCCGGCGAATACGGGACCGATGACTTCCTTTGTGCCTTTTATTATGGCACTGGAGAGGTCTTCCTTGAGTTCGCTGAGATGCCGTTCAATGTTTTCAAGGACAACCACCGCGTCATCAACCAGCATACCCAGGGCGAGAATGATGGCCGTGTAAATCACAATATTCAGTTCCCCGCCCCACAGCCAGATAACCGCCAAGGTCGAAAAAAAAACCATGGGGATGGAAACGAGCGCCGCGGTAATGGCCTTCAAATTTCCGAGGAAGAAGAGCAGAACAAGGAGCGTAAAAATGATAGCATCCCTGAGGGCCTCCAGCATATTGGTATTCGCAGTCTGGAGCAACTGCCGCTGGGTATCGGAGATGGAGAAATGGATATTGGGATATCGTCGTTCAAGATCCTTCATGGTCTTCCGTGCCGCGGTACTGGTATCAAGGACGCTTCCCCCGGGAGAGCGCTGCACCGCAACGGCGATGGCGTCCCGGCCGTTGCCCAGGTAGGCCGAAAATCTCTTTTTATGCCCCCAGGAAACCGTGGAGATGTCACCGAGCCGCACATTTGGTGCGACATTGAGGTTCTTAAGGTTTTCTATTTGATCCCGTTCACCGTAAAAGGTCAGGGTATAAAACCGGTTGTCTCCCTTCACGAACCCGACCGGCAGATTCCTGTTAAACTGGGCGAGGGCCTTGATGATACTGTCCCCGCTTATATTGAATCGTCTCATTTTCATGGGATCAAGCTCGACACGGTAGGCTCCCTCGACCCCCCCGAAGACCTCTACGTTGCCGATGGCCGGATTTCTCAAGAGCGCGGGCTTGATGTCGCTCTCGGCAATTTTTCTGATATCAGAGAGTGTTAAGGTTGCGCTGGCAGGGCTCAGAGCAAAGATGTCCACCGGAAGGGTAAATGATCCCGCAGTGTAGATGGAAGGGTTCACCCCCGCAGGGAGTCTGCCTCTGACCCTGTTGAGTGCATTGTTGACGTCAACCGCCGCCGGATTGAGCCCCTTCTTGTATTCAAATTCTGCCTTGACAATGGAAAATCCCGTGATGTTTACGGAGCTTATATCCCGTACAAGCCCGAGCGTACTGATTTCTTCTTCGATGGGCTTGGAAACCGTTGTTGCGACCACCTGAGGCGTGGCTCCGGGTACCTGGGAAATCACGATGACCTGGGGCCGGTCGCTGTCCGGGAAGAGGTTCTTCGGCATTACCACCAGGCCGATCAGGCCCATGATAAAAAAGGCGGCAATAAGGCTGTAAAGCATATGCGGTCTTTTATAGAAAAAATCGAACATGAGTAAGTCCTCCCCTTATCTCGTCGCCATGGTCGCTTTGACCGGCACGCCGGTAAGCAACCTGAGGAGGATATCAGGTTTTGCGAGGATGATGGTTTTCCCGGCCAGGGATTTGTCAAGAATAACGCCTTCCTTTCCACTCGCGGTAACATGTACCTCTTCAGGGACCGCTTTGCCGTCGTTATACTCAAGCACTATCTTTTTCCCTTCCCTGCTCAAGAGGGCATCAGGAGGAACCAGGACAGTCTCGCCCTGGAATATGACCAGGCTGCCATCGACAATTTCACCCGCCACCAGGTCCATTCCTTCGGGTACTTGTGCGGTATATTGGCGGAGGCCGTTTTGATCGGCCCGGTTCAGGGAAGCGAGAGGAAGTGTCCTCTCCCCCAGGACAAAACTTGCCGGTCTAATATTTGATGGGAGGTGCAGTACCAGATAATTGGCTTTGTCAGAACTGATGGCGAAGAGTGGCTTTCCGGGGAGGGCCAGTTCTCCTTTACTGATGAACCTCTTGGAAACAATGCCGTTGATGGGTGATGTGATACGGGTATAGGAAAGTGATACATTAACTTCCTCGATCCCGTGCTTGATGATATTTTTCTGGTTTTTCAAAGATTTCAGCTCATTTTGGGCGGCATTCAACTGGGCCTTGAGCGACGCGATGGCGGTTTCCTCGTTTTGAAACTGTTCAATGGAGGCCCCTTTCACCTTCAGTAACTCACTGGTACGTTTATGGGTGTCAATGGTATTATTCAACTTGACGCGAAGGGAGTTGATTTGTGAACGTTTTGAGCTCACCTGGAAACCTAGATTCGCCAGCTTCAGTCTCAGGGAAGCCTTTTTCGCTGTGAGATCCCGATCATCTATCCTGGCAAGCAATTCTCCCTTCTTCACCAGATCCCCTTCCTGTTTGGTAACCTTGGTAATGGTACCGGAAATCCTGGTGGAAACGGTAGCATTGTCGAGAGATCGCACCTCGGCAAGGACCGGAAGGGTGAGCTTGACATTCTTGGGCTCCAGTTTTATTACATCGACCCGGACAGCCAGGGGCCTCGGAGGTTTTGCCAGCACCAGGGCCTGTTTCCTCTTTTTCAGGATCATGAATCCTCCCACCAGGAGTGCGATGATGATGAGAATAGTAATGATTTTTTTCATTGGATTACTCCTTCCAGGTTTTGACCGAAAAGCAGAGCCTGCTCCGCGATAAGACGCCATTGCTTGTCCATCCAAAAGGATCTCTGGGTCTTCGCATTCAGAACATCTACTTCGTGGGACAAATAGTCTTCTATGGTCATTCGTCTGTTCTTGTAGGCAACCTTGGCTACCTCGAGAATTTTCTGCGAGAGTGCAATATTTTTCTTTGCTTTCTGGAGTGCCCCTAAGATTATGGGTCGTTGGCCTCTTATCCTGCTTGCCTTGGCATCCAGGTCCTGCTGAGCCTTCTGATAGGCCTCTTTTGCCTTTTTCAGCCGGATGCGTGCCAACTGCTCATCCACGTGAGAGGTCCGGTCAAAAAGGGGAAACGTGAGGCCCAGGGAGAGTTTTCGGTAATGCCTGCTGATCAGGTCATCGGTATTGTAAGCGCTTCCGATATTTTCCGTGAAACTCCCCTGCAGGAACACCTTCGGGTAGCGGTAGTCTTTTTTTGCCTGGAGCGCGTGCTTGGCCGCTTCAATATCCTTGTTCAGCAACGACAGTGTAATGTATTTTCCACGGGCGGGAAGCTCCCGCGTGAGTATCATGGGGACGGGGGTGTCAAGATGGATTCCGGTAATGGAATAGATGGTGCGGGATAGGGCAATGGCTTTATTGGATATATCGCTTTCCTGAAGCCGCAGTTTTTCAATCAGGCTCTCTACCTTGAAAAGTTCTGACTCGGGGAGCCTCCCGTTTTGCACTGCCATCTGAACCATTTCCCTCGTCTTCTGGAGAGACGCGATCCGTTCATGGATCAAACGGTTCAGTTGTGACAGGTATGTAAATGAGCTGTTGAGCGATACCACGGCCGACTGGTTGCCGATGAGCGTTATCTGTTTCTTGACTTCGCTTTTCTGGGAGAGGGCCTTTAACTGCTTTGCGGTATCAAATATTTCTTTGACGAAAACGGGCATGGTAGCGGTGACGCCGTACCGGCCGATATTCCTTGAAAAAGGAATGGGTTCTCCTGCCAAGATGTTCACCTCAGT